>Ga0210028_1002703_pt1 | contig 13818 bp, 10 predicted proteins | sample CryGeymeta201513_FD_185468 | JGI IMG/M metagenome (GOLD analysis project Ga0210028, IMG submission 185468) | Groundwater microbial communities from Crystal Geyser aquifers in Utah, USA - Crystal Geyser metaG 2015-13 (SPAdes) (version 2) | ecosystem: Environmental > Aquatic > Deep subsurface >...
TTCATTATTTCCTTTAGCTTTTTTCCCAAGCATGGTCTTGGGAAAAACGTAGTACCTTATCAGTAAAGTTCGCGTAATATTGGGCAGAATATTAACATGATAAATAAAGCGAAAGAATGACTGAATGAAAATGAATGGATGTATGTTTTTCATTCAATAATGCAACCATTCAATTATTCTAATGTGATAAATTGGTTCTGGCTTGTCCAGGTTAGGAATGTAGTAAACCAAGAAGTATTGAAAAGGGAAGTTGTTGAAGGCGAGAAAGTAGATGAAGCGAAGAAGAAAATCAGCAAAGCATTAAATAAATTGTCCAAGAGTAAAACCACTAAACAAAGTATTGCAATAGATAAAAATGATGCTGCTGAGGCGACTGAAGTAATTGAACAAGTTATTGAATAACTCAATAGAAACAGAGTTAATACGGAAAGTTATAATTGATAAACTAATATGTCCCCAATATTCTTTTCAAACACATCGGAATTTAGAAAGTGGGTAGACAAAAACCATAAATGGGAGACCGAATTGTTTGTCCGTTATTACAAAGTGAAAATCAGCAATCCAAGTATGACCTGGTCTCAATCTGTTGAACAGGAGATTTGTTTCGGTTGGATTCACGGAGTGAGCAAATCGCTTGGAGAAGAGAGTTATTGGCATACGTTTTAACTCAAAATTTAGATTTTTCGCTTCACTGTGTTCAGTTCAGAATGACAACATGTGTAAGGTGAGTTACTCATTTATAACGAGAGATGGATTATCAGTTAGCACAATATCCGGCAGGAATTTAGCCTTGTACTTTCGCAAATCTTTTTCGTTGTTAATTGAATACATGCATACCTGCAAGTTTTGTTTTTTCAGTTGTTGAATAAAGTCAACCGTTGAGAGTTTATAGTTTACACAGACGATTCCAAGTACACTTTGTAATACTTCTAAAAGTCTTCCCTTAAAGGGAAGCGATACAAAATGCTCAAAATCAAATCCGTACTTCCCGATGGCTCCATTCTCGTTGTTGTAACTATCATAGAGCAAAGAGTTCCGGGCTTTTTTATCTAACTGGAATAAGGACTTTACTTTGGAATTGAAATAGTTTAGCCTTGCTACTGCTGAAGAACACACCGGATAAAAACTAAAACAAAGATGCATTGTAGGTAAAAGAGCATTGATCTTGAACAAAACTTCCGGCAACCAGGAGACAATCGTGATATTATCCAGTAAATTCAAATTTGCCGCTTTCGCAATAATTTTTTCTTCTTTACCGCTCTTCTTAATATCAAGATAAAGTTGTACTCCTCTATGTGGTTCGATTAATTGGAACAATTCGTCTATTGTTAGGATAGTTTCGGATGAATTTTTGTAATGAATTTGCTTTAGTTCTTTAAGAGTTGAATCGGCGATTAAGTTTTGCACTGTAAATTCATTCCCCAGTCTTGCGTCATGATGAATAACGATCTCACTATCTTTGGTGGTGCGGCAATCAACTTCAAAGTTTGTAACTTTTTTCGCAAGAGCATTTTGCAAACTTTTACAAGAAGCATCGTGGTTGTCAAAACCCTTAAGGCGATGGGAAACAATAACTATTTTTTTTTGGTTTTCAGTCATATTTACTATTAATTACAAAGGAAAAATTTAGTTTTTTGTATTATATGAAAAATAGTGAAGCAAACATAAAAAAAGAAATACTTCTTTGGTGGGTGTTCGGGATATTCGATGTCTTCTTGATCATGATCTCCATTTGGCTCAAAGAATATACTATGTCCGGTTTACTTCTTTTACTTTTACTGATTGCAGTAGGGAACATAAAAGGGAGAAAAAATCTTCTCATCAACCACGTGCTTTTTAAAAAATTTCGTTTCGATGAACTATCCTGTGAGTTTGAAGTTGCCAAACCGGTAGGTTATTTTGAAGGAGAGAAAAAACATGGAGTTTTATTACTGCACGGTTTTTCAGCTTCACCTCAAGAGTTCCGTTTTATTATTCCTTTGTTAAAAGAAAATAATATTCCATTTTACGCACCCCGTTTAACCGGTTTTGGAGTTGCGAACGTAGTGACACTTCAATCTGTTAAAGCGGTTCAGTGGTTACGTGATTCGTTGGATGCATTCGATCTTTTGATCCAGCAGGTTGAAGAAGTGAGCATCGTTGGGCACTCAATGGGTGGTTTACTTGCCTCACTTGTTTCCCAGCAGCGTAACGTAAAGAAGCTTGTTTTAAGCGCTCCTTATTTAATTGAAAACGATAATCATTCATTTAAAAAGAAGTTATTAAAGACTCCCGGAATCTTGTTTTTTATGAGTCTGTTCTTCCCGGTAGTTAGAAAATCTTCCATCGAACAAAACTCCGATAGGTTCGTGTATCACGCAGTCCCGATTCAATCTATTAAAGCATTGTGGGATTTGCACGGGTTGTTGAACTATGAAAAAATAAAGAAAGAGATTTATTTATTAGCCGGGAGTTTAGACAACACAACCAACATGAGATTAAATAAAAAAATATTATCGGCGAAGAATATTTCGTTTCATAAGTTCGAATTTGAAAAGTCGGGGCATAATATCATGGAAGATATCGAAAAAGATATGGTGGCTAAAAAAATAATTGAAATATTAACCGAGTAGATACAAATAGAAAGTTGAAAGTAGAAAGTAGAAAGTTGAAAGTAGAAAGTTGAAAGTAGAAAGTAGAAAGTAGAAAGAGTGGACATGTTGAACAAAATAAAATTCGTCCGTATCGCAATTCCGATATTGTTACTAAGTTTTATATTAGGAGGATGGGGAAACGTAGGACATAGAATTATTAATGGTAATACAGTTAATTCATTTCCACAAAATTTCAAACAATTTAGCATTTGGAAGGATTCATTAGCCAATCATGGCTCTGATGCCGATTATCGAAAAAGCGCCGATCCGACCGAAGCTCCAAAACATTATATAGATTTTGAAGATTATAATGATTTTGTAACTAAAGGAACAGTAATCCAAGATTATGATTCCGCCGTCGCTAAATATGGTCTTTACGCTATTACCGATGCCGGTTCATTACCATGGACCATCATGCAGTGTTACGATACGCTTATCACCGCTTTCAAACAAAGGGAATGGCATCATGTTGTTCTTTTATCTGCTGATCTCGGGCATTATATCGGAGATGCTAATATGCCGCTCCATCTAACAAAAAATTATGACGGACAATATACTTCTCAAAAAGGAATTCACTCGCGCTATGAGTCTACGATGATAAGCCAATACTCTTCTTTAATTCCTATTCATCAAAATGAAGCAGTTTACTTATCAAATGTGCAAGATTATATTTTTTCGATGACCTATCAGAATTATCCTTATGTTGATTCTGTTTTGCGTGCTGATTCCATAGCGTACGCTGCATCATCAAAGAATTATAAATCAACCGTCTACTCGCAAACGTTATGGAATTTAACAAAGAACTTTACCGGAATTTTATTTTCCCGCAGCGCTGAAGTATTAGCGTCTGTTATGTATACCGCATGGATCAATGCCGGCAGCCCGCCTTTATCTCCAACATTTGTAGAAGAGGTGAAAAACTCCGCGTTTGGATTTTTGTTAGAACAGAATTATCCCAATCCATTTAATCCATCAACAACAATAAAATATTCAGTCCCCAAAAACATCAATAATCAATCGTTAATCATAAATCTTAAAGTTTATGATGCATTGGGAAGGGAAGTTGCGACACTTGTAAACGAACAAAAAGAACCGGGATTTTATAGCGTTGAATGGAATGCTTCAAATATTGCAAGCGGCATTTATTTTTATCGAATTCAAGCCGGCGATTTTATTCAAACTAAAAGGTTGATATTACTCCGTTAAAATATTAAATTTGTAAAGCATGATTAGTTGAATATTTATTAATAGGAGAAATTAAAATGAAAAAGAGCTCATTTTTTCTATTGTTGATTTTGGCAGCAACAACTTTTGCCCAAACAGCAAAGTTACCTTACCCAATAATATTTCTTCACGGTTTAGTTTCAAGTGATGCAACCTGGACACAAGCCGTTACTGCATTGGGCGGCGGAGAAAAAGTATTCGATGTCTGCCTCAATCACGATGGAAGTAATACAACCGCTTCCTTAACAAATGATATTTCCGTTATCGGCTGGAGAGACGGAAATTCAACTCCATCTCCAAACCGTTTGTATGTAATTAATTTTGATAATACAAAATTTATCGAAGCGGGACATACAACCCATTCACTCAGCAATCAAGCGGCTATTTATAAACAAGGTGTTGCGCTCAAAGCGATGATTGAAGCTGTGCTGACAATAGAGAATGCTGATAAAGTAATTCTGGTTGGACACTCGATGGGCGGATTAGAAACGCGCGAATATCTCCAGCGCGGGTATAACGGAACAGCTAACGGAAGAGGAACAAATTGGGTTGATCAAACCTCTGAATTTGGGCACCGCGTTGCCCGTGTAGTTTCGTTAGGCACACCGCATTTGGGAAGTAATCATTCGGGGGGAATTCTAACTGCAATTTTAAATGGCGCAGATGAAAAAAGTGAGGCAATTAGAGATTTAAGATACACACAAAGCGGTTCGGTAACGCCGTATCTTTTTGGTGGAAATGAAGCTTCGTTCTTTTGGAATCCCGCGCCATACAACAAGGATGTTAATTGCAATGGAAGCGCTTTGGATAATATTACATCGTTAAGCAGCGGAACAACCTATAATGCTTCAATGCCGCTTCCGTTAAATATTCGATATACGTGGATTACCTCAAATTTTATCGGGTTGAATCAAGATGGCTTAGTAGAGCTTTCACGTCAATCACTGCACAGCGGAGTTTCAATTACACCGCAGAGCGCCGATACGTTACTATTAAGAATAAACCATATTGATGAACCGAATAACATTCAAGCAATAATTCGCGGAATTGACGAACCGGCAGATACAAATTATGCATACAAATTACGAGCCGAGCAATTAACAAAAGGATATATTACTTACGGCATGAATTTGAACAAAAATGATGCTGATGCTTTTTTATTTAAAGCGTTGTCAAGTGGAATTATGGTTCTTACAATCACTGATTCAAATTCTGGAACTGATTCTGTTTTGGTATATAATGGAGAAAGTTTGCTCAGCCAAAATGTAATTCAAAGTGGGACTAACACCATAAATATAAACGATATTGTTGAAGGTAAAACTTATTATATCGTCATAACTGGTACAGCGACAAACTCAAGCTGGGAAAACCCATATTCGCTTATTTGTAAAGTTGAAAATCCTGATGGCGTTGTGGATAATAAAATTTTATCAAAATTTGAACTTTTTCAAAACTACCCGAACCCATTTAACCCGGTCACAGCGATAAGTTTTTCAATTCCTGTAATTGGCAATGTAAAACTTGTTATTTACAACGCAATGGGCGAGCAAGTAATGGAATTGGTAAATAAAGAAATGGAAATCGGAAACTACAAAATTGTGTTTAATGCAAGCAGTTTATCAAGTGGCGTTTATTTCTACAGGTTGCAAGCTGGAAATTTTGTTCAAACAAAAAAATTTGTTTTGATGAAATAGTATCAAATGACCACTACCATAAATTGAATACCAACTGTTTTTGGAAATATTATAGAAGCGCCATTATGCCGAAAGTTATTGTTAAGTCCGATTAGGAATATATGGATCAGATTATTGCAGCGAGTTGCGGTTGTCGCAAATGAGCGACAGAATATGATTTCGTTTGTCATTATATTTATACATTACTATTAAATACTGCTGTATTTGTTCCAATTCCAAGTTTTACTTTTGGCATAATTCTAAGAGTAATAGTAATGAATAACACCAACTATAGGAGAATACCGTGAAAAGACTATTTGTACTTTTTGTTTTTTTTCTTTTGGCATCTGTTGCAGTTTCTGCACAAACCACACCAGATGTGCTCAAATATGTTCCGAAATTTATAAAATTCGATAAAACAAAAACCAGCGATGCTTACTTTACCATCGACCGCGTGCTTACAACCGGGTACGAGGATAAAATTTCTCAAGATTGGGTGAACAATAACTGGTTAAACGTTGATAGAATAATCGAACAGTGGGATACAAACGTAGGAACAACTGAATCAGTGAATATGAAGTGGGATACACTAAACGGAGTTTGGGTAAACACAATGAAATTTTATGCTACTTTTGCTTCCAATCCAACCGATTCTACTTTCAGATTTTTAAGTATGGATATGTATACATGGGATGGTTCAGCCTGGATTCTTTATGTTACCACCGTCTACACATATGATGTGAATAATTTTTTAACTGAAATAAATTCTTCGCTAAGCTTAGGCGGTAATATGATCCTATTTACCAAGGTTAGCTACACAAATAACAGCGTAGGTTACCCTTTGACAGAAGTAATGCAGCTTGTAAACTTTACAACCTTCCAATTAGAAAACGAAGAGATGAATACTTACATATACCTGCCGGGAAATCCCAAATATCTTACAGATGATGTTAGGTCTGTTTGGGATGGCAGCGTTTGGATAGACACATCAAAAACCCGATACACACGTAACAGCAAGCTAAATCCTACTTTAGAAATTGAGTCGGATATTTATGGAGGCTCCACCGTCTTGGATATAAATAAAATTGAATCCGTCTATCGTGCAGATGATGAACAGCTTGCCTCTGAAATGATATTTGGCTGGAATGTCGGAAGTAGTGTATGGGATATCCACAGCAGGAGAACTTATACATATACTACATTCAACAAATTGGATGTGATGCTGATTGAAGATTACACAAACAACGCTTATGTTCCTTGGCTCAGGTCGACCTATACTTACGATAGTATGGAAAGAGAGATATTAGAACAGACAGAGATTTATGTTGCTAGGGGTTTTGAAAATCATTCACGAAAAATAACCTCATATACTCCATCCGCCGTTGGCGACGAGAGTAATGTAGTTAATGGATTTGTTCTTGAGCAAAACTATCCAAACCCATTTAACCCGAATACACACATAAAATTTGCAATTACTGGTACACAAAATGTTTCTCTGAAAGTTTATGATGTTTTGGGAAACGAAATTGCAACTCTTCTCAATGAAGAAAAAGCTCCCGGAACGTATAATGTAACTTTTAACGGACGGAATTTTTCGAGCGGAGTATATTTCTACAGCTTGAGCGCGGGAGATTTCCATCAGACTAAAAAAATGATTGTTCTGAAGTAAACAAATTATTTTTTACTAAATACCGTTTAAAACTTGCGGGAGGTGTTTTTTGCAATATTTCGCGTACGCTCTCTTCTGCATAATTTCACCGCCTCAGTTGAATTAATTGTTTTGTTTTAATAAAATTATCGGTAAATTAATTCTGCCTCGTTGCTAGATATTCCGATTTATAAATAAACCTGGAGTTATCATGAAAAGAAAATTGCTACTTATTATTTTTGCGTTGTTCTCTACTTCATTCAGTCAGGTTCTTCGAGTTGAAAAACCTATATTTACAACAGATCAATCTAATCCTCGTTGGGGTAACGACCGTACAATTCTCAATTACGAGCCTATCGGTAAGTTTTCCGGAATTCAAAAATCGGATGGACAAATATTCGTTGCGGTAAACGATACACAATCAACTACAAATCTCGGTCTTCTAGTCATCACATCTACAGATAACGGCGAAAGTTGGGGAGTAGCGACCGGCGGCGTTAATTACCGGGCGCATTTCGAAAATGTAAAAATGATACGCACAGTGCAGGATTCTCTTTACTGTTTCTTTCAAACCGGAAGTCAGGTTTACTGTTGAAATTTTTTAGCTCCGTCACAACAGGTTAAACCTGTTTTTATTGGCGGGTATAGAAGTTTTGATGTCACTACATCTTCAACCGGTGGAATTTATATTTTTTTAGATTCGCTACCCACAAATAATATCGTAAGATACGCTACTACAAACGGTGGGTATAATTGGATTAATAGAGGTTCTATTACATCAAATGGCGCAAATCCAAAAATTTCAATGTCGGGTACTGGTGATACGCTGTTATTAAATTATTATGGACCTGTTCTGCCAGATACCGCAACATCGGTTATTAGACTTGCCCGGTACCGCGAAACAGCCCCGGGTATATTAGCTTCGGCAGGTTTTATTGACATTGCGACAGACCCGGCGCCAAAGTTTGAATATGTGAATGCCACAAACAACAGCGAAATGTGGTTTGTATACACAAGCGGTAATGTTGGGGCAAGAAATATTTGGGCAAGAAAAAGCTCGAACGCAGGAGTAACATGGGAACCTGCTTTGCCGTAACAAATAACCCGAACTTCGATTATTACGGCACAGATATCAAATTCCATAGTTTTAATAATTTTGGTTTCGATCTTGTTTATCAAGCAGATTCCAATCAAGCAGGTCCTGCTTCAAATGATTCTGATTACCTCCTCTTTTCCGGTGCGGCATATGGTTCTATGCAGTTTACAGGATTAACCCGGTTAAGTGATTATCCCCCTGCATCTTATAGTACAAATTATTCGTCAACAATAGTAACCCTTAATAATACTAATGATGTGGGTGTTATTTACGTTGGAGAAGTTGGAAGTGACAAAAAACTTTTTTGGGATCGAGCACTCGCAGTTATCCCTGTTGAATTAACTTCGTTTCACGCAAATGTAGAAAACAATAAAGTATTATTAGATTGGGCAACTGCTACCGAACTGAATAATAAAGGATTTTTTGTTGAAAGAAAATCATCCAAAGATAAATTTAACTCAGTCGCATTTATTCAGGGTAGCGGCACTTCAACTGATCGGCATAGTTATTCATATGTCGATAATAATCTTGAACCGGGAAAATACTTCTACAGATTAAAACAAGTTGATTTGGATGGAACTACAAATATCTCGAACACAATTGAAGTTGATATTTCAAACCCTTCGGAATTTGGGCTTTCACAGAATTACCCGAATCCATTTAATCCAACAACCACAATAAAATATTCAATTCCTTCTGTGGACACGCGCAGCGGTGTGTCTGTACAAAATGTTTCATTGAAAATTTATGACGTGCTTGGTAACGAAATTGCCACACTTGTAAACGAACAAAAAGAGGCAGGATTTTATGAAGTTGAATTTAATGCAGGCAAACTCAGTTCCGGAATATATTTCTATGAATTAAATGCAGGAACATTCAGAAGCATAAAGAAGATGTTGATGATTAAGTAAAGGCAGCTATTCAATATCTAATAATTTTTACGGAAGGCGTCTTTCTAAAAGATGCCTTTTGTTTTAAATGCTTCTCATATTCCTCTCAAAATTTTTCCGATAAAAAAATCTGAATCTTAATATTCCTAGCGCGGCAAGCCGCAATGTAAGATGTTTGATGGATGATGTAGAAAACTATTTTAATAATATCTTGACATAAAAAACAAAAATATTATTTCCAATACTATAGTTCGGTTTTTACTGCTTTCTTGTTATTTTGAAACAGTATTTCAAAATATTTCTGAACAAAAATAAAATGTTTAATGAAAAAAATTATTAGCATACTTATTTTTTTCTTTAGTCCCATATTCTCTCAAACTCAGGTTAATGTAGATAGTCTAATTAATTCATTAGAAACAAAAGAGGATACTGCTAAAGTAAATCTTCTATTAAAAATCGCTGAGATTCAAAACAATATTGATCCAACCAAATCACCTCAATTTATAAACGAAGCGCTTCAACTTTCAGAACAACTTAATTATAATAAAGGCAAAGCTAATGCAAATTTGCAATTGGGAAGGTATTACGTTTTTATCGGGAAATATGATGAAGGAGTTAAGTATTTCATTAAAAGTATAGAGCAATCCGAAAAAGCCGGCGAGGAAAACACTAAGTTTTTAGCAATGAACAATCTTGCCGTTTCTTATGCAATTATGGGAAAATTTAGCAAAGCTATTGAAATGTTTAAGAAACTTATTCCCTTAGCAGAAAAAATTGAACCCGAAAAGAACCTTGTTTCGCTTTATATCAATATAGGTATCTGCTTTAATGGTTTGGGTGATTTTAAGTCTGCCGAAGAAAGCTTTCGTTCGTCTTATAAATTAACCAGGAATAAAAACACATTTCTGAATGCCGCAAGCGCTAATAATTTGAGTCTTGCTTTGCTAAATCAAAACAAATTAAAGGAAGCATTACCCTTTGCCGGTGAAGCATATAATTACTCAAAAGAATTGCAGCAGAATGATTTAATGCTTGAAGCTATGACAAATCTTGCCAACATTTATCATAAGATGGGGCAAAATCAAAAAGCAATTGAATTAACGTTCGAGGGGATAAAAATTGCGGATTCAATAGAAGCAAAACTTCAGAAGCAGAATTTTTTGGGCAACCTTTATCTTTATCATGAAGCATTGGGCAATTACAAAGAATCTCTCGATTACTATAAAAAATATTCTGCGATGAAGGACTCATTACTAAATGAATCCACACAAAAGGAAATCTTAAAACTGAACACACAATTCGAAACGGAACGAAAAGAAAAAGAGCTTATTCTTAAGAACAAAGAAATTGAAGAAAAGAATCTGATCATTACTTTTGCGGTTGTTTTGTTTCTTGCCGTTTCGGTTTTGCTTGCTGTTATAATTTATCTTTATAGAAAAAGAAATCTCGCATTTAAAAATCTTGTTCAGTTAAATATTGATATCATCAGGAAAGAGAAGAAACTAAACGCAGTCAAGGCATTTCTTTCAGAATCAAAATTCGTTAAACTTGATACAAGAGAAAAATTACAGGCTATTTTTGAAGATTTGGATTCTGAAAAATATAAATACTCATCGCTTTCGGACAGCAAAAAAATTGAGATGGTCGAAAAACTAAATAAATTCATGAATGAGGATAAGGTTTATCTTCATAAGGATATATCCATAGAAAAACTTGCGGCAATGATGGATGTTAACGCAAAGTACCTTTCTCAAATTATTCATGAAGTTCACAATGAAAATTTTGCCAATTTTGTAAATGAATACCGTATCAAAGACGCTAAATCTTTTTTGAGCGATAGAAATTATGACTACCTATCCATAGAAGGAATTAGTGAACTATCCGGTTTTTATTCTAAACAATCTTTCAATACTGCATTTAAAAAACTAACCGGAATGACCCCATCATTTTATAAAAATTCCGCTTTACATATCTAAAGAATATTTTGGTTGATTAATTAATTTTTTCAAGCACTTAATTACTCAGTCACCTTACGCAAAAGTTTTATCTCTGTGTAACTCGGCGACTTCCCGGTGGCACTCTGTGTAATAAAGACCAACAAATAACACAGAGAAACAGTGAACAGGCACAGACCTGCCTGACAGTAGAGTCTGTTGCAGAACTAAAAAATTACGATTTACTTCGTGTCCCTTCGTGAAAAAACATTCGTGGTTCTTCGTGAAAGGATTTTTTGTTACACGAAGTTACACGAAGAAGGCTCGAAGTTGCACAAAGAAAGAGTTGTGCAACACGCTCAGTATGCAGGGAACCACAGAAAAAATATCTTTTCTTCAATTCTTGCGTAATGTGACGTGGTAATTTCATCAATAATTCCGAATTCTTACCTCATAAATTTCTTCGTTTTCACAGTTCTTATCTGAAGTTGGAAAGAATGCCGAATTGTTTCCAACAATCATTTTTAACTGCTTGCTGCACAATTTAAATTTGTAATAAAAAAAATTTGTTTTTTTATGAAAAAAATTGTGCTTTTTGGTTTAAGTGAAATCGAACAAATAATGCAGCACGCATCATTAAAGAATTTTAATTTCTCTTTCTATGTATTTGATACGGAAGAAAGGAACATAGAAGCCGGGAAAAAATCTAATATCACTTTTATAACCGGCGATGTTAGAGTTTCAAAACAAGTTTTTGACGCTTTAAAGGAAAGTAAATGTGCGCTTATTGGGGAGTTAGAAAAGAATTACGAAGTTTTAGGCGTAAAAAATATTATTGAAGCCTGCCAATTCCACGGTATTGAAAGGATAATCTACTTATCTACAATTTTAAGCGATGTTCCGGAACAAAACCTGCCGTTTATTAATCGGAAAAAAATTTGTGAAAAATTAATCAGATCAAGCGGGATTCCCTTTGCTATCATTAAAGGCTGTTTTACAAGTTCATTTTTAAAAAACTTTATTCTGCACGGAAAAGCCTACTACAACAATTCCAAAATATACTTTACTGATGCAAAACAACTTGCCGAAAAAATTACGAACATTCTTCTTTCCTCTTTAGAAACCGGCAATGAATTTCTGATAATCAATTCAGATTCGATTTACCTGAAAGACGCTTTATCTAACTTTATTGAGGAACAAGAGCAGCATAATGTGAGCTTGAAAAAGTATGGTTACTACGACACAATCAAAATGAAATTAACAAACAGCGGAAAAGATGTTAAAGAAGCTTTCGAGTTGTTAAATTTTTTTAGAGATACTTTCGCCGTGGACGGAAACGAAAAAGTTATTGCATCCACAAGAGATGGTATCTCTGTAAATGTAAACGGATAAAAAACATTAACTAAATAAAAACTAATATTAGGAGACAAAAATGAAAAAAACGATTCTACTTATAGTTTATTTTGTTGCACAAACGCTTTTGGCGCAAACGGCAACAGCCCCGGCAGCAGGCGATGGCACGAGTGGAAACCCTTATCAAATTGCATCTTTGGAAAATCTTTACTGGATTACTGCAACGGATGCTGTAGTGCCCAGTCCTAACCAAGAAACGCGGTGTGCTGCGCATTATATACTAACTGCGGATATTGATGCTTCTGCTACAGGAGGCGGAGGTGTATGGGGGCTTGAGGGGTGGAAGCCTATCGGAATGGCGCTACACGGACACCCCCAATATAATTTCACCGGTTCATTTGATGGGCAGGGTTTTACAATTGATAGTCTCTACATATTTCGTCCGGATTATCAATACATAGGATTGTTTGGTGTTGCCAGTGCGGCAACTATTCAAAACCTTGGAGTTACCAATATAAATTTACAGGGAGGTTACGAAAACGTGGGGGGAATTGCCGGTTTTACACAAGCTGGTGGAAGTATTTCAAACTGTTATGCCACCGGAACAATTTCGTTGCAAGGTCACGCTGTTGGCGGGCTTGTCGGATATAATTGGAAAGCAAACATTAGCCGCTGTTATGCAAATGTTAATGTTACGGTTACCGGAATTAAAAATTATACAGGCGGGCTTATCGGATTTAACACTGAAGCTGCTATTCAGGATTGTTACAGCCGCGGAAGTGTGTCCGGCTATAATTACGTTGGGGGATTAGTGGGTTCACATACAATTAACACTCTAATCAAGAATTGTTATAGCGTCGGAAATGTTACGGGGAACAATTTCGTTGGCGGATTAGTTGGTTTTAATAATTCAACCGTTCAAACTTCATTCTGGAACACCGACATCGTAGCTATTGGAATTGGAGGTGGGACAACCACCGGCACTACGGGCAAAACTACAGCAGAAATGAAAACACAATCCACATTCTTGGATGCCGGTTGGAGCCCTGCAATTTGGAATATTGGTGATGGAATTAACGATGGTTACCCATATTTAGATTGGCAAAATCCGGATGGAACCCCTATTCCGGTAGAACTAACTTCTTTCACTGCTACAACAAGCTCTGCTTCGACAGGCTCGGCAACCGTTACGTTAAACTGGACTACGGCAACGGAAGTGAATAATTATGGATTTGAAATTGAAAGAACCTCACCCCGTCCCTCTCCTCAAGGAGAGGGTGGCGAAGCCGGGAGAGGTTGGGAGAAGATTGGATTTGTGAAGGGAAGTGGAAATTCTAATTCACCGAAAGAGTATTCTTTTATTGACA
>Ga0210028_1002724_pt1 | contig 13770 bp, 6 predicted proteins | sample CryGeymeta201513_FD_185468 | JGI IMG/M metagenome (GOLD analysis project Ga0210028, IMG submission 185468) | Groundwater microbial communities from Crystal Geyser aquifers in Utah, USA - Crystal Geyser metaG 2015-13 (SPAdes) (version 2) | ecosystem: Environmental > Aquatic > Deep subsurface >...
CCTTGCCGTAGCTCACCAAATGGCAGCTCAGTCACAACCTCAGGCCCCTGTAGCACCGCAACAGCTGGCTATGGGCTTAGGCAATATGATGACAGCACCTTTGAAACAGACAGGGGAATTTCTTTATAACGCTTTGACGGCTCCGCAGCAGGAACAGCAAGCCCCTGTATCTACTCCGATACCAAGAGGCCGATATACGGAGGGACTGACTGAAGAAGATACATCTGCCGCTATGGGGGAAATGGGCGGTTTAGCTCGGAAATTGGGATTCTCAATGGATAACCCGTATTATCCGCCAAATCTTCTGAATAGCTTATATGAAACATCCGCAAGAGGTGGGCAGGGTATTTTGGATTTACTCGGATATTTAGCCAATCAACAGGGCGCAGCACGGAGAGAATATTTAGGGCAATGACATGAACTATCTTGACCCATACCGTTCTTTATATCCTAATTTTGACGATGAAGATATAGCTGACAAACTGTATCGGTACAACCCGGAGTTTGAGCAGGCGGGGATTGACTTCGATACATTTGCGAATAGGATAGGGGCTAGAAAACCGTCTTTGCTGGTACAGCCAGAACCAGACGAAGATCAATTCTCGTTGATGAGTTTGCCAAGGGGCCTCGCCCGTGGTCTATACGGTACGGCGGCCACAATCCCCGGCCTTGCAGCGATGGGACTTGACGCCCTAGGTGCTGACGAGCTTGCCAAAGAATCAGCCGATGTTGCGGGGAGGCTGCTAAAAAAAGGCGAGGAATACAAACCGAAAACTGAATTTAAGGAAGCGTGGGAGCATCCAAGCGTTGCTGGAATAGCCGACCAAATTTTATTTCAGTTAGGGAACATAGCTCCTTCTATGGTGGTTGGTGGTGTCGGCGCAGGAATAGGCAAATCCCTTGTAACTAGGGGTGTCGGGAGCGGATTACTCAAGGGGATGATCGAGAAGCAAGCGGCTAAAGAAGTTGCAAAAGGGATCGCTAAAGAAGAGGCCCTTGCCATCGCCGCCGGAAAACTCGGAACTCGAATTGGAGTTGTTGCTTCAACGGCGCCGATGGAGGCCGTACCTAATTATTTAGATGATGTTGAGAAGCACGGCATTGATGATGCCAACCCGTTAAAAGCGGCGGTTACAGGCACGGTGGCGGGTTTTGTTGAGACTCTTGGCGGTAACATCCAAGTACTTGACAGGATACTCGGCAACAAGGCTGTTTCTGAATTTACGAAGGCTGCAACATCCGGGGCACTCGGTAAAGCTGGGCGCATAATTAAAGAGGCATTCAAAATAGGCGGTCCTGAAGCGTTTCAAGAACTGACTCAAGAAGGGCTGTCTATCGCAAACGAATTGTGGGCGGCGGCAGATCAGGAAGAACGGGAAAAGATTCTCAAAGACCCGAACCTGAAATACAGACTTGGGGAATCCGCTTTCGGTGGTCTTGTTGGAGGTCTTGTGCCGGGTGGTATCTCAGGGGCATTTACTAAAACTACCGAAGGAAAAACCAAGCGTGATGACGCTGTAAAAACCGTAATCGAAGGCGGCTTAGAGGATGATGCTGTAGATGAAGGGTTCAACAAAGCTCTTGAAAAGACTTTAAAAACTCCGGCAGAACGCCAAGTTGAAATTGAGCGTTTAATGCCGACTACGGTTGAGGATCGGTTTGGCGGTGTTCGACAAAACCTAAAAGACTTCGAGTTTACGCCGACCGATTATGATGCGCTACAGCAGGATATAAGAGCAAGGGACGCACAGGCAGGGATCGACCGTTTATCCGACCAGGATTTAGCTCAGGAGCAGGCTTACAAGGACATCGCACGGCAGGAGGAAGCGCAGAGGCAAGGGCTTAAAGAGGTATTGCCGCAGCCGACTACCTTTGAGCAGCCAATCGGAGAGGGGTACAGGGCAAAGCCTACGCCGCTTACGGCAGGTAGATTAGCGGAGATTGTGCAAGCCAAGAAGACGCCGAGGCCCGTGGAGATCGAAAAGCTAAATCGTCCACGTCAGAAAGCTGTTGACTCATTTGTCGAGCGGCTTGCTAAGGGTGAAGTAACTGAATCGCCAGAAGATTTACAGTTTTACGATAACAATAAGAAGGCGATAGAGACCAGGGTGCAGGAGGTGATTCGTGATACGCAAAAGCAAGCTGGGGTAGAGCGTGGTATCGGAGTCAGGAAAGAACCTCGGGGGGCCGTACAAGAACTTGGAAAAGGCGCAGGAGCGATTGAAACAGGTAGAGATGTTCAAGCACTTGAAAAAGAAAAAGAAACCGACATAGCAGAGTTGTTGAAAGAACCGAGAATCGAGGCTGCTGCCATGGAACCCTTGACGGTTGAGAAGGCTAAAGAACCGTGGGAGATGACGAAGAAAGAGTTTGTTGGAGAACAACCTCAGTCTTTAAGAGCATCAAACAAGAAAGACCAATTAAAATTAAATAAAGAATACGCCGGGAAATTAGAACAATACAAGAATAAAAGTGATATTTGGTATGACGAAATCAAACAAGCCCTCTCCGAAGGCAAACCCGTTTCCCCCGAAGTCCTGAAGGACTACCCGGAATTGGCGAAGCCTACAGCCCCTACTCCAACCGAGACCAAAAGCGTAGCGAATGGCGACATTATATCTGCCACTCCTTCAAGCGAACACGCAAAGGCATATAAATACATACCAATTAAAGGAACCGTCCAAAGTGTAATCAAAAACGATACTGGTAAAACAGGATACCACATCATAGATGAAAAAGGAAATGTCCACAGAGTATGGGCGGAAGACTACTCGGTTAATGTAGAGCAAAAAGCTGAACCAACAAAACCTACACCCGAAAAGCCAATTAAGAAAAAAACAGATATTCCAAGGCAGAAATCCGTTGTTGAAATAGCTGAAGAGATAGCGGCACAAGGAATTGACCCGCAAGCCTCTTATGGGTACTTTGTAAAGGCAAGGGGGTTAAAACCAGAGATAGACAACAAAGAATGGCTACCAATATACAGGCAGTCTTTAGAACTTGCGAAACTTGGAACAAAGGCTAAAGCCGAAGCCATACCGGCCCAAGCCGCTGAGCCGAAGCTGCCTGAAGGCGTAGATTTAAAGAAATATAAGGTAAAAGTTAATACCGCGAGAGGCATAACCGAGATGAGCGCAGATGAGGCCATAAACGCATACGACGAGGGTAAAACCGTGTACGATAAGCTACTAAACTGTCTGCGGAAATAACGATATATCAGAACGAGACTATTTCGTGGTTGCAATAACAAGATCGGGAATATTAAATCAATGGCAAAAGTCTCTATCTTAATACCAAGCCGTAACGAAATCTTTCTGCAAAAAACCGTTAGCGATTTAATTTCAAAAGCCGAAGGCGATATTGAGATAGTAGTTGTTCTTGATGGTTACTGGCCTACTCCGCCATTGAAAGAAGATAAAAGGTTGAAGATTATCCACCGTGGCGCTCCACGTGGCATGAGAAACGGGATAAACTCGGGCGTGGCTATCGCATCCGGGGAATATATTATGAAAACAGATGCCCATTGTATGTTTGATCAAGGGTATGATAAGAAGTTGATGGCTGACTGTGATAAAGATTGGGTGGTTATCCCAAGACGGTACAGTTTGGATGCAGAACTTTGGCAAGTTAAGGATAAGCCTCCGATAGATTATATGTATTTATCATATCCTGACGATCCTCAAGACTTTGGTGGGGCTGGTTATCATGGCAGGGAATGGCCTCAAAAAAACAGAGACGCAAACTTGAAGGATGTCCTGGTAGATGATCTGATGTCGTTTCAAGGTTCGTGCTGGTTTATGCGTAAAGATTATTTCCGCTATCTTGAATTGATGGATGAGGATAAATGGAAAGCGTTTTATCAGGAGGCTCAGGAGATAGGACTAAAGTGTTGGTTCTCCGGTGGCAGAGTTGTTATCAATAAAAAAACATGGTATGCGCACCTGCATAAGGGGAAACAATACGGCAGAGGGTACTTTCTGGATAAAAAATGTCTCACGCCTGCTGTTGAATATACAAATAAATTTGTAACAGATAATGATTGGCATAAGACAATTCACGACATACGATGGCTGGTAAAGCGTTTTTGGCCCGTACCTGGATGGCCTGGTGAGTATGGACGCTAAAACTTATTTCCATGAAATTGCTGTAAAATCAGAGCAGGTCTCTCCTATCAGGATTGCCGGTTTTAAACGGCACGATTTAATAAAACGGTTTGATATGGTTGGGTATAAAACTGGTGCTGAAATTGGGGTTGCAGAAGGGAAGTTCTCTGAAATAATGTGTAAAAAGATTCAGGGATTGAATCTTTATTGTATTGATCCGTGGGTGCAGATCAAAGATAATAAGCGCAGTATGGATATAGGACGTAATTTAGCCGAGCAACGATACAAAGAGGCAACCGAGCGGCTGAAAGGCTTTAAAACAGAATTGATACGCAAAACAAGCCTAGACGCCGTAAGTGCGTTTATCCCCGGACATTTTGACTTTGTTTACATCGACGGGGCACATAATTTCGATTATGTTATGACGGACATTATAGAGTGGTCAAAAAGGGTCCGGTCAGGAGGCATTGTTGCAGGGCACGATTATTACAGATTCAGAAACGCAGGCGTTGTTCAAGCGGTTGATATTTATACATATATGCACAAAATAGATGAGTGGTTCATTACAGATGAACGTACTCCTACATGGTTTTGGGTAAAGGAATGAGAGATTTATCCATCATCATTCCTGCCCGCAACGAAATGTTTGTTTCTCAAACAGTTGATAGTATCCTTCAGGCTGTAGAAGCCGATACTGAAATTATTGTCGCTCTTGACGGGCAATGGGCGGAACCGCCTATCAAACAGAACGACAGGATAACAGTTATCTATTTCCCTGAAATCGTCGGGCAAAGGGCGGCCTGTAACGCAGGAGCGTCTATATCAAGAGCTAAATATATTATGAAGGTCGATGCTCATTGCTCTTTCGATAAAGGATTTGACCGTAAGTTGATAGCCGATATGCAAGATGATTGGTGTGTAGTCCCGATTATGAAGAATCTCCATGCCTTTGATTGGGTATGCACCAGTTGCGGACATCGGAAGTATCAGGGGCCTACGCCAGAGAAGTGTGACAAGTGCAAAGGGAAAATGAATCGCGTATTGATTTGGGAAGGCAAGAAAAGCCCGCAGAGTACGGCATACGCTTTTGATACTCAACCAAAGTTTGAGTATTTCGGCGAGTTCAAGAAGCGCAAAGAGGGCCATGGCGATCTTACTGAAACCATGTCGCTGCAAGGTTCCTGTTTTATGGTTACTAGGGATATGTACCATCGGTTGAATCTATGTGATGAATCGCTCGGTACGTGGGGGTCGCAGGGTATAGAGGTTGCCTGTAAGATGTGGCTATCCGGTGGCAGGGTAGTTGTAAACCATAAGACCTGGTATGCTCATATGTTTCGTACACAGGGGGGCGATTTCGGATTTCCGTATCACTTGTCCGGCAAGCAGGTTGATTACGCCAAAAAGCAGGTGAGGGAACTTTTCTTCGGCAATGCGTGGGATAAGCAAGTGCATCCTATCCATTGGTTGATTGAAAAGTTCTGGCCCGTTCCCGGATGGACGCAGGCAGACCTTGATGCGCTCAAGGTTATCCCTTTTAAAGTGATTACAAAAGGATCATCTAAAGGGATTGTCTATTACACCGATAACAGACTTGCACCGGAGATTGACCACGCAGTGCGTAGGAAATTGGACAGGGCTGGATTGCCGATTGTGAGTGTATCCCTGCAACCGATGGACTGGCATGATAACATTCACCTGCCCCTTGAACGTGGATACTTAACCATGTTCAAACAGATATTAGCAGGGCTGGAAGTGATGGATACCGACATCGTGTTTCTTTGTGAGCATGACATACTGTATCATCCGAGTCACTTTGAGTTTGTGCCTCCAAGATCGGATCTGTTCTATTACAACACGAATGTCTGGAAGGTGGACTCCAAGACCGGACACGCCTTGTACTACGATTGTCAACAGACTTCGGGGCTGTGCGCTAATAGAGACCTGTTGCTCAGACACTACAGAAAGCGGGTTGAGATTGTTGAGCGTATTGGGTTCTCAAGACGTATGGGATTTGAGCCAGGAACACATGGCAGGAAAGATCGGGTTGATGATTACAAGGCTGAAAATTGGCAATCAGAATACCCGAACATCGACATCAGGCATGACCATAATTTAACCCCTACCCGATGGCGAAAAGATCAGTTTAGAAATCAGCGTTATTGTCACGGATGGATCGAAAGTGATATAGTTCCGGGATGGGGAACGACAAAGGGACGGTTTACCGAAATACTGAGCGGAGCAAATAAATAATGGCATCCTTAGCTGATTGTCTGGAACTTTATAAGGAAAAGCTGCTGGAAAAAGATTTTGAAAGCCTGCTTGCTATGGCAGACAGCGGTAAGCATGAGGCTCATGTTTCGGCTGTAGAGGCATTGAAGTCGAGAGACAGGGCAGATATTGTAAAACAGGTGAAAGAACAGGCCGATAAGGAGCCGAAAGAGGCCGTTGAAAAAACCACTCCTGAAAAAGTTAAACCCGGCTGGGCTTGGGTGAAGGATCAGCAACGGCCTATTACAGAAGCACGACTTATAAAGAAGGGTAAAAAACAGGGTCAGTACGAAATCCGAGTCGGGAAAGCGGGAACAAAGTTCGTTGTCCCTGCAAAGAACATTATCGAAATGCCAGGTGAAGCGAAGGTTGAAGCAGAAAAAGAATCTAAAGCAGCCGAGACCACATATTACGTTAACGATTACGTCAAATTTAAAAATACGGGTGGACAAGAATTTTATGGAGATATCACAAAGGTATTTGAAAACACAATAGATATCCAAGCCGACGGAGCTACAAGTTCAGTTGAAATACCAAAGGAACGGATTATAAGTCTTGAAAAGGGTGGTAGGTACAGAGAACGTGCAGAGCGTGATAAAATCCGTAACGAAGCCGAGAAGCCGAGTAAGAAGGCTGAGGTGATTGAGAAGATCAGGAAGGTAAAAAAGACCGAAAAAACCGAAGCTGAAGCTGCCGAAGGAGCCAAACCCGTCATAGTAATGAATCAGTCCGTGTATCATGGTACACCCCATGTATGGCCGCTGGAGCCAGGGTTTCCACATGGCAGACCGAGGCTAGATAAGATTGGTATGGGCGAAGGTGCTCAGGCTTACGGGTGGGGATGGTATGGGGCAGAAGCGGAACAAATAGCAAATTGGTATTTTCAATCATTTAGTACAACTATCCCCGGAGCGCCTACCGGAAGAAGCCGGCACATGGTTAAAGGTCAAGAAATCCCCCCAGGCCGTGTGGGACATCTTGCGCTTGATACTGGTTTAGATATTGACAATTTGCTTAGTTATATAAAATACGGAAGCACCGAGCTTGCGGACATTGTTAAAAATCAAATCGAAAATAGGATTGCTAAGTTTAAGGAATACCCTCATCCCGGCATTGCTGGCGAAGATATGCAAGCTCTTGTTGTTTTTTACGAGAAGTACGTAAAAACCGCAACAGTAGAAGACATTACTGAAAAACCGCAAGGTTCTCTTTATAAACTTGACATCCCCGACGACGTAATGCCGAAGCTGTTAGATTGGGATAAACCTGTCCCTGTGGCGATGCTCAACAGGATAAAATTGGAAGCCGCAAAAAAATGGTCAAACGACTTACAGAATGCTTTTAATTTAAGAATGGCTAATAACGATATTGCAAATGGTGGTAGGGGTTTTGTTGGAGAAAATGTGTATCGAGCTATTCAAAACACACTTGGGTCTGACCATGCAGCGTCACACTTCCTTGCTGATGCAGGCATCCCCGGCAACAAGTACCTTGACGCCATGAGCCGTGACAAGGGCGAAGGTTCATACAACTATGTTATCTGGGATCAGAAAGTTCTTGACCGCATAGCCTTGCTTGAGCGCAATGGAGAAAAGTTGGACGCTATCCGAGAAATTCAGGAGCAGAGAGACAAAACTATCACTCAAGACGGCAAACAGATCGTCAAATCTCTTTCCGATTTAAACCCACGCTTTAAGAACGCCAGAGTTGACACGCTTCTTGACGGGTTATCATATCAGATAACTCTCCCAAATAAAGAATCGTTCAGGCTTGATTTCGGAGACGAGCTTGAAGCGTCACCTGATGTTCTGGCTAAATACGGGCAGACCGAATTAAAGCCTGGGCAAAAGGTTTACGGCAGGTTTATCACTTACAGCGATGGTAAAAAGATTGTCCAGCTAAGCAAGTACGCTACGCAGAATACCTACGACCATGAGCTACAACACTTCCTTGAAAGCATTAAAGCGTTCAACCCGGTTGAACTAGCGATAATGAATAAGAGGGCCGTAGCCTCTAATTATAAAGCCGATTCAGAAGGTAGAGCGCAGGCCATAGCCGATGCTATGACCAAACGGGATAACGCTCAGGGTATCCAGAGAATCATTGATAAGATTAAGGATTTCATCGATGCCATAGTCAATAAGATCGGGATTAGAACTTTCAGGGGAATACATAGGGAATTTGAGAGCGGGAAACTGTTTGAGAGAGAGGTTGGGAAGGTCACGGCGGGTTACGGAACCAAGTACGCTTTCGGTGGTAAGAAGGAGAGGGAAGAAAATGCTCAGGTGCGTCCATACACAGCACGCGATATATTGCGTGGAAGAGGACCAGTTGAAATTCTTCAAAAACGCCTTAGAAAAGACTTTGGAGAAAAAGGAAAAGACCTCGAAATCGAAAGAGTCAAAAACCTCTCAGAGAATCAACAAGCTGTACAGAAGGTTGCTAAAACCTTCAACCTCAAAGTTATTTTCGTAAAAGCCATAAAAGGGTTTTTACCTCCTAACGGGGTATCCTTACCTGAAATTTCAGATACGGTATTTATCAATGTTGATTCTAAAGCACCTATGTTGACCGTGTTAGGGCACGAAACACTACATACCCTTAAAAATAAACATCCAGAATTATACGACTTTCTCGCTTCTTCCCTTGCGGATGACGTAAAGAACTTCGATGAATACGCCAAGGCGTTAGCTGTATCGTATCAGAAACAAGGGGTTCAACGCCAAATCCCTATTAAAACGGCGATAGAAGAATTTTTCGCTAGCTTCGCAGGAGATCAATTTACCAACACGTCTTTTTGGGATTCAATGAATCAAAAGAACCCGACCTTCACACAAAAGATTATCGGGATTGTAAAACGATTGATTAACAGGGCCATGATAGTAGCCAGGCTTTTTAAAAGTGAGACCCACTTTAAAGATTTAAAGAAAGCTCAGGATGTTTTATCTGATGTCATGGCTGAATACCAAAAGAGAGAGGGAGGCAAGCCCCAAGATGCACTGATTAACAAGGGCGCTGAAGGTGTAAACCAGTTTGCTCAGGATGTGAAATATAGCCTCGGTAATATACCAAAGGGACTTCGTGGCCTTGAGGCTGAGGCAAAAAAAGCAAGGTCGTTTGATGAATTTAAAAAATGGTTCCTTATAGATATAAAACATGGAACATATTGGCACTTTACTAACGAGCCAAACTTTACAATAGATAAAAATAAGGGACCAAGAGATATGTCATCTCTTAGTAGTAATGAGGTTGATGTTGGGAAGTTGATGATAACTTCAGACCTTGATGCTTGGTCTGATTATGGTTCAGGTAATAAGGGAAGACAATATGTTGCTCTTATAGATATGTCAGACGTTCCAGCTTCGGATTACTATCAAGTAAATCGTGGTTTTGGGAACGAGTTCTTTGTACGTGACCCATCAAGAGCCAAGGTAGTAGGTGTTTACCCCCGCAAAAATGCCTTTCGTATCGACAGAAAACGAAGGGTATTGATTCCTAAAAGCGAGAGTCAGTTAAGGGATTTTTATAATGCGGTTAGAGGAACTACAGAAGAGTTTCGTCAGATACCGCCCACCGAAATAAAATACAGCCTCGGGGAGCCTACCTCAGATGCAGATATTGAAAGCGATATGGCTAAAAAGGCCAAGACTGCCAAAGGCGGGCCTGTCCCTGAATCGGTAAAGAAGGACGTTGATAAAGCCGACAGCTTGCTCGAAGATCCCGTTGACAGAGCCGTCTTAAAGCACAAATGGGGCATGATGGTCGGCTTAGATAAGGGTTTGATGAGCAACATTGAGAGGACGATAAATACCCCGCTTGCTCTCGCCAGAAAGCACCCGTTCATTGCCAAGCTACTCGGAGTGCAGATAAACCGTATGGACGATAAAAGTAGGAGAGATTTCCATTACAACGAAAGAGCCAGAGACACGGTTTACGATTTAAAAGGCAAGGACATCCACGATTTCAGGAACATCGTTTTTACAATGGACGGCAGCAAGGTCAAAGGCCTGCCAAGCCAATTCATTATCAAGGAAACAGAAATTGGGGCCAAGCCGGAGAAGGGTGTAGGAGGCGTTACGGAGAAGGATTTCCAGCGCAACCCCGAGTATATCCCCGCCTTGAGAAAGTGGCTGAAAACGAATCTGAAGCCCCTTGGCGTGTCGGATAAAGCCATTGATGCAGTTATCGAGAACAGAGCCATACTTGACGACATGGCGGTTGATCTCGACAATGCAATGGTGAAGCATGAGGTTGATTATGAAACCATCACAAACTTTAGGAGCTTCTTTGGTAAGGTTCACAACTACATACCGCATCAGCGTTGGGGGAATACGGTCGCGTCAATCAAAGACTCTAAGACCGATGAGGTTCTTTACTCGGAACACTTTGACAGGATAGCGGGCGTATCTTCACGGGGGACGGATGCACAGATCAAACAGCAACTTGTTCAATGGGCGCATGAACGTGGGCATACTGATATTACAGAAAGCGATATCAAAATTGAGTCTGTAAAGAAGCTGCCAGACTCCGTATTTTTCAACATCGATATTGAAGCGATGAATCAAATCCTCAAAGCTGGGATGGATAAAATTGAGAACAAAGAGCTTGCCAACCTTGCCCGTCATGTATTCCCTCTTGTTGTGTCCGATGTTCTCAAAAGCCGTGGGTTCGGCGGTCATTTAATCAAACGGAAGGGCATCCCCGGATTCGAGACTCAGGACGTAAAGAGCATCCTTTATAATTATATCAACGGCGCAAACGGCATGATGACAAAGATGGAGGCAGCTAAAGACTTCTCCAATGTTCTCAATGAGAACGATGCAAAGAAAGACCCGATTGCCCATGATTACGGGAAAACCTATGTTCGGAATATGCTGTCCAATGAGACGAATACCGATAGAACGGTAGGGATGCTGAAAGGCTTGATGTTCACCAAGTATCTCGGTGGCGTGGTAAAATCCGGTGTTGTCAACCTGACTCAGAACATTGTCGCTATGGCAAGACTATCTATCTGGCATAATCCTGAAACCGGGAAAGCCGAGTCGTACAAAGGTGCAGGTCTTGAGCTTGTTAAGGCCATGTATAACACTCGCAAGATGATTATCGACTACGCCCGCAGGGGCAAGATGCTGACGAACATCAAAGATCAGAACGAAGTCAAGATGCTGAAAGAATTGTTGGCGGACGGCTTGCTTCGGGATCACCTGCTACGAGAAATCAAAGGTTCTATCGGAACTGGCAAGACTAAGACGCTGAATAAATTCATATTCGTTATGGGCCTGCCGATGCAGTTGGCAGAGCAATTCAACAGGGCGTCAACGGCTTTGGCAGGGTACAGAATAGCGGTTAAAAAGCTGAAAGGAACTCATACCGGAGCAGACCTGCATAATATGGCGGTCAATCACGCTCGGCAAGTGGTTAACGATGCTCATTTCGTTTATGGCAAAACCAATATGCCGGAAATTTTACGAGCATCTGAAACAGGAAAAATTATATCCAGCGCGTACACTTTTAGGACATTTACCCATCAATATGCAGAGCTTATGTCATGGTTTATTAAGCAGGGCGGGCCTGGGCAGTTAGCGGCTTTCAAGTCGATGGTCGGCTTATTCGCAGTCGGCGGCCTGTTATCCTTGCCATTATATGATGTTTGGGGTGAGATATACGAAAAGTTGTTCGGGGAAAAACCCGCAACGGCGGCAAGACGGATGGTAGGAAACGACTTCTGGAAAGACATTATCACCTTCGGTATCGGCGGCGGTTTAGGGGTTGACCTTCACGGATCGCTTGGGATTGAAATACCGAAGAATCTCAAAGACGTTATCGGCGTACCGTGGGCTTTCATTGAAGACGCGAACCACATGTATCAGAACTTTAAGTACGGCGATTACGTCAGAGCAATAGAGGAATCACCCGTAACACCGATGGTTGTCAGGAACGCCATGTCAGGGTATCGGCAATACGAGAAGGGTGTCTATACCAGAACAGGTACGCCTGTCAGCGATGTGGTTGGTGGGAAGAAAACCCCTAGGAAAATGACCGGATTTAGCTCACTCAAAAAGGCCATACTCGGCTTCCAACCCATAGAAACCACGAAGGCTTTCGAGGCTTACAGCCAAGTTGCCGGAAAGATTGAAAATGTTAATGAAGTAAGGCGGGAGTTGGCAACTAAAATAGTCAACGCTAAACGGGACGGGGATACAGAAAAAGTCAATCAAATCAGGAAGTTCGTCAAAGATTGGAATAAGACTGCCGTTAAAGATAAAAAATATCACATGGTTATGGATTTAGACCGGATGGTTAAAAGTAGGCAAAAATCTAAGGTGCTGCCTAAACGATGGCGTGGATATGCTAAAGGCGTTCAACAGGCATGGCAATAAGGTATTGACAAGACCGTTAATATAGAGTATGGCGAAAACAGGCTGAATAAAATTGGAGGGTTAAAATGGCATCTATGCTGCATAAACAAAACGTGGTGAGAGTTCTTGTTATAGACGCGCAAACAATAGCCGCAAGCGGGAGCTACACGAGTGACCCGGTTAACTTAAATTTTTTGGCTTCGGATGGAGTTTTTTCGCTCCATTACGTCATCACCGGAAACGGAACCGCCAAGTTTGAGTATCTTATGCTGAATGAAGCAACCGGAACCTACATTGAGCCTTCAGAAGCTACCGACATCGGAACCGGCAAAACGGTAGGCAACGATATATTGAGCTTTACACCTGTCGTCGGCAGAATGATAAAGATCAAAGCTACAGAAACAGGAGCCGCTAATACCGTAACAATCACTGCCTACTTGATTATTCAGTAAGAGGTATAACATGAGTTGGAGCCAATCAGGGTGGGGCGCAAATAGTTGGGGGCAAACAGGATGGGGGTCAGGAAGCGGAGGTAGTTGGGATTCTATTGGTTCATCCGCTGCTTATGGCGTATCCTGGAACGAGGGGAATAGCAGCCCGGTTTTAACTCGTCTTGGCAGTACAGCCGGTTTTGCGGCGTCTGCATCTCCTGGTAATAACAACCTACCCGTCCATCGTTTAATGCGTCGATGCGTCATGCGGGATGACGGCGGTATCGTCTATTATCTCGATCAAAATAATTCACTTGTGAAACAAGGCGGCGGTGCTTCTGTCCTTGACGGTACAGACGGTCAAGTCATGGTCGAGATACCTCTATTTTGGTACAAATATTCATATTCCGGTACAACTCATTCGTGGTGGATCAGCCTGAACAAATTCAGCGGAGCCGAGCGTCATCCTGCCTTTTACAAAGATGGGGCCTGGGTAGCTAATCGCTATATTGGGGCCTATGAAGGCTCGATGTATGATGCCAGTGAAAGCGCGATGTGTGCCGATGCTAGTGTTGTATCAAATATCTATGCTGCCGGGGACAAGCT
>Ga0210028_1002749_pt1 | contig 13686 bp, 10 predicted proteins | sample CryGeymeta201513_FD_185468 | JGI IMG/M metagenome (GOLD analysis project Ga0210028, IMG submission 185468) | Groundwater microbial communities from Crystal Geyser aquifers in Utah, USA - Crystal Geyser metaG 2015-13 (SPAdes) (version 2) | ecosystem: Environmental > Aquatic > Deep subsurface >...
AAGAAAGACAACAAGTTTATTGAAACCATTGAAAAGTGGGAGAAAGAAAAAAAAATAGCAATCAAAAAATTAGAAGAAGAAATAAAAAAGAAAAATTCCAAGTCAGGTAAAAAAATCGGAGAAATGATAAAAGAAGAAAAAGGGAAATTGCAATCTTCTTTTACCGACAAAGTAAATTTGTTTAAAGAAGAAATGACGGATAAATATTTTACCGCTAAACAACAAACACTTGATGACTACCCTATTTTTATGGCAATAGCCGAAGACATTGGTTATGACGCAACGGGCAGAAGCACCGGAAACAACGAGTTAATTGAAATTAGTAAAGAGCTTTCAAAATTTATTGCTCACATTAACGAAACTGAAAAATAATGGGCAAGACAAAAAATAAAACCATCAACGTAAAAGGAACCGAGATTTCGATTATTACGAAAAATAATAATGATTACATTTCTTTAACCGACATGCTTAAAGCCAAAGATGGTGACTTTTTTATCTCCGATTGGCTTAGAAACAGAAACACGGTGGAGTTTCTTGGGATTTGGGAAAGCGTTTACAATCCCGATTTTAATTATGGCGAATTCGCCATAATTAAAAGTCAAACAGGGTTGAACAATTATAAGATAAGCGTTAAAGAATGGGAGGAGAAAACAAATGCAATTGGGCTTAACGCAACTGCAGGCAGATATGGAGGAACTTATGCACATCCTGATATTGCCTTTGAGTTCGGGATGTGGATTAGCGCTGAATTTAAGATCTACCTGATAAAAGAATTTCAAAGACTCAAAGACGAAGAGAACCAGACTAAACATTTGGAGTGGAATCTTCAACGCACCCTTGCAAAAATTAATTACCGTATTCATACAGACGCTAGTAAAGAAACCCTAATTCCCACAGTGATTACAAAGCAGCAAATAAATTTCGTTTATGCCAATGAAGCTGATTTGTTGAATGTTGCGCTCTTTGGTATAACCGCTAAAGAATGGCGGGATCAAAATCCGGGTAAAGAAGGGAACATACGTGATTACTCGACTCTGGAACAATTGGTTGTTTTAACAAATCTTGAAAGCATTAATTCTGTTTTACTAAGGCAGCAACTATCGCAAAGTGAACGTTTGAAAAATTTGAATGAGATAGCGATTACACAAATGAAATCTTTATTGATGAATCATAATTTGAAAAAGTTGAAGTAGAGAATGCTGGAAAACACTTATACTATTAATCCTACACTAAATAAGAATAAAATCTTTCTGCTTCAAAAAAGTGAAGTGGAAAAACGGCTTGACCCTTATTACTATGTCCCAACATTAGTTGAATTGGGGAAAAAAGTTTTAGCAAAGCATCCAAAGAAACTTCGTGACTATGTTGTTTCGCTTTCAAGTGGCGCAACCCCAAAAAGAGTTGAAGAAGAAAAATATTATTCTGATATAGAAAACGGAATACCATTTCTTAGAGTTCAAAACGTAACTGAATGGGGTTTAGATTTATCGGATGTAAAATATATCAACAAAGAAACTCACGATGGGTTATTAAAAAGAAGTCAGGTATTTGAAAATGATTTGTTGGTTACAATCACAGGAAGAATTGCAAGTGCTGCTGTTGCACCAAAAGGTTTTGAGGGAAACATCAATCAACATTCCGTTGTAATAAAAACTGAAAGCAAGGAAGTCAGTGAAATTCTTGCAGCATATTTGAATTGTTCAGTTGGACAAAAACTTGCATTTAGAAATACTACAGGCGGAACACGACCTGCATTAGATTATCCCGCTTTACTTTCAATTACCATCCTCGCCGACAAAAGAGTTTTAGAAATAACAAAACGAGTTGCAGAGCAAAAAAAACAAAACGAGGCACAAACCGAAAAACTTTTGGCAAGCATTGATGATTATTTGCTGAAAGAGTTGGGAATCAATTTGCCTACTCCGCCTGAAAACATTTTGAAGAATAGAATGTTTACAACGACTATAAGAGAAATTTCTGGTGAAAGATTCGACCCGTTTTATTATAAAAAAATATATACAAAAACTATTGCGGCAATTCAAAAAGGTAAATTTAGAACAGATATAATCAAACATCTGATTATTGATTTAAAGAATGGTGTTGAAATCCGAAACTATGTTGATGAAGGCATAAGATATTTGCGAGTAACGGATTTAACCAAGAACGGATTAAATAATTCATCTAAGCGTTTTGTCGCCGGGCAAGAAATACCCGAAAGAATTAAGTTAAATAAAAACTGTATTTTAATTTCTCGTTCAGGTTCTTTGGGATTAGTAAATATTGTTGAAGATGAAATTATGGATTCAATTCTTTCATCACACATTTTCAAAGTTGAACTTAATACTAGCCAAGTTGATACAATCTATTTGGAAGGATATCTACGAAGCCATTTAGGTCAATCTCAGATATTCAGAACTAATAACGGCGGTGTAATTCCTGAAATAAATCAAGATGCTTTAAAATCTATCCGAATAGTTTTACCATCTCTTACCAAACAAAAAGAAATTGCCGAGCATATTACTGACATCAGAAAACAAGCACAGCAATTAAAGGACAAAACAAAAGAAGCTTTGGAAAAAGCTGGTAAAGAGATAGAAAGTATATTGATATCCTAAAAAAAAAAACTTATGAATATTTTAACTGAAAAAGAATTATTAGAAATTTTCAAAAAGACGGAAGCACTTTTAAGCGGACATTTTCTTTTAACTTCCGGCAGGCACAGCAACGTTTATTTTCAATGCGCAAAGGTGTTGCAATATCCTGAGTACAACAAAAACATCTGCGCTGTTATCGCAAATCATTATGCGGGTTTTAAAATAGACACGGTAATCGCTCCCGCTATCGGAGGGATTGTAGTTGGGCAGGAAGTAGCCCGTCAATTAAAGAAACGTTTTATTTTTGCCGAACGGGAAGATAAAAAGTTGAGTTTGCGCCGCGGATTTTCAATTAAAAAAGGAGAACGCCTGCTTGTTTGTGAAGATGTTGTAACAACCGGCGGTTCTGTTTTTGAAGTCATCAATATTATTAATCAAAGTGAAGCTGTCCCTGTTGGGGTTGGATTTATCGTAGATAGAAGCAAAGGGAAAGTTCAATTCGGTGTGCATCAAAAAAGTGTGATCTCTCTCGAAGCAATTTCTTATGAACCGGAAAATTGTCATCTGTGTAACGAAAATATTCCTTTTATTAAACCAGGTTCGCGAAAGGTCGTATGATAAATAATTTATTACAACATTTTCGTGTTTCTCTCAATAATGATTTGCTTTACATAACTATAATTAGTTTTGGCGTAGCTGCAGTTATCATTGTTTTCGGGAAAATGATTTCGCTGGCATTAAGAAAAATATTAAAACCGATTGTTAAGCGTTCAAAAACTCAAATTGATGATCAGATGTATGATTTAATGAAATCAACATTCTTCAAGATTATTATCCTGGTCGGAATGTCTGTTGGGTTGAAAATGTTTAAAAGCGGTTTAACCTTATTGTCAGGCGAACCTCCTCAAAAATTAATTACTTCTTATCCATATTTCGATGATATCGTAATAGCTGCCGGGTACGCGTTATTTTTACTAATCGTTTTAATCGTTTTAGTTATAAGTTTTAGAACTACAACGATTTTTTTCAATTGGTACGCCGGAAAGATTGATGCCGATAAAAATCTACACGGCAGTTTATTCCCGCTCCTCCAAAAAATAAGTAAAATGCTTTTAACGGCTCTTGCTTTTGTTATCGTTTTGGCAAAGTTTCATATAGATATCAGCGGGTTTATTGTCTCGCTCGGAGTCGGTTCTTTAGCGATAGCATTAGCCGCCCAGGAAACAATTTCAAATATGATTTCAGGATTTATTATTATGACCGATAGACCTTTCCGAATCGGTGATAGGATAAAAGTTTATCCTGACTTAGTGGGTGATGTAATCGAAATTGGAGTGAGAAGCACAAAAATATTGGATTTTGACAATAATCTTTTGATCGTTCCGAATAATGATATTGTAAAATCACGGATTGTAAATTTAACGTATCCTTCTTCACTTACGCGGGTGGTTGCTGAAGTTTCGGTTTCTTATAATTGCGATAGCGCCAAAGTAAAAAGTGTTTTAATGCGTGTTGCCGAGGATAATCCGTTAGTTTCAAAGGCTCCAAAACCGGATACCTTTTTGACGGGGTTTGGCGATTCAGGGGTAAACTTTCGGTTGACAACTTTCACTGAAGATTATCAAAATTTTGCAATTCTTGGAAGCCAGCTTAGAGAAGCTATCTTCCGGGAATTTAAAAAAGAGAAAATAGAAATTCCGTTTCCGCAAATGGATGTTCATGTACAAAAAAACAATGAGAGCTAAAATGAAATACCTAATACTTCTTCTAAGTCTGTTCATCTCTTTAAATGGACAAATAAAATTTCATTCTTATTTTGAAAATAAAACTTTGAGAATTGATTATTATCATTCCGGCGATGGTGCGAGTGATGAGTATTCATTCGATGAAATGAGGGAAGAACCATACTGGGGCGGCTCGCAAACAAATCTGCTTGATCCTTTTAATTACGGGAAATATAAAGTTGACGTCGCTGATTCAACTTCCGGTAAAATAATCTTTTCAAAATATTATTCAACGCTTTTTTCTGAGTGGCAGACGACCGAAGAAGCAAAAAGATTTAAAAAAAGTTTTAACGAATCCGTTGTTTTCCCCTTTCCGAAGCAGACGGTACTTGTTACTTTTTTCTCAAGAGATCGAAGAAACGAGTTGCACAAAAAGTTTGAACTAACGGTAAATCCGAAAAATTATTTTATAGCAAACGATTCAAGGAATGTTTATCCGAATTTCAAAGTTCACTTTTCCGGTGATCCCGCTAATAAAGTTGATATTGTAATTATTCCTGATGGTTACACGAAAGAAGAAATGGAAAAATTCAAAACTGACTGCGGAAAATTTTCTCAATACTTGTTCAATGCATCACCTTATAAAGAGAATAAAGAAACTTTTAATATTTGGGGAATTGAAGCGCCTTCAAAAGAAAGCGGCACCGACATCCCGGGGCGGAATACTTGGAAAAGGACAATAGTAAATACTACATTCTACACTTTTGATGAAGAAAGATATTGTATGACTTCCGATTACAAAGCAGTGCGGGATTTCGCCGCTAATGCTCCGTACGATCAAATTTATATTTTGGTGAACTCTTCTAAATACGGCGGAGGATCAATTTACAATCATTATTCTGTTTGCGTCGCCGATAATAAATTGTCCGAATACATTTTTGTTCACGAGTTCGGGCATGGTTTTGCTTTTTTAGCTGATGAGTATTACACAAGTTCTACGGCATATTTAGATTTTTATCCCACTGATATTGAACCGCTTGAAGCAAACTTAACAACAAAAGTAAACTTTGATTCAAAGTGGAAGGAGATGATGGATAAAGATATTCCAATTCCTACTCCGAATGACACAACATACATGCATAAAGTTGGATTATTTGAAGGCGGCGGGTATGTCGCTAAAAATATTTATCGCCCGAGTTATGATTGTTCGATGAAGTCGGCTTCAATAAATAATTTTTGCCCGGTGTGTAAAAAAGCCATTCAGGAGATGATAAACTTTTATTCAAAATAAAAGGGAAGTAATCTTTTCCCTTTAGTGGAACTTAGTGTGCTTAGTGCCTACGTGGTAAAGGTTTGTTCGCTGCTTTGGACATAAAGAAACACTCTGAATATTTATCATTTTGCGCAACGTGACCTATTAATTAAAAACTGAAAACTAATCACTGAAAACTTATGTACTATCGCGATCTTCATCAAACAATAGAGACAATAACTTCTAAGTTTTTCCAAACCGAAATGGATATGCTCGTTACGGTTGTTAGGGAACTTGTCAAACAACATGAGATTCAAATTCTCGGCGGCAGGATTTGGAAATTTTCCTTTGAGAAACAAGGTTATGAATTAGTTTATCAAACTGCAAAAAAATCTAAAATAAATGATGATTTCATTCTTTCAATAAGCGATTATCCCCTGTTTGATAATTTGGAAAAAGAGAGAACTGTTTTGCGGACAGAAACGAATGATTTCTTGAAGCGAAAGGGGATTTCCAGGTATTATGCTTCCGGTGTTGGAAATAAATTAAAAAATAACGGCAAAAAATATTATGAATACCTTTTAGCATTCAACAGCACAAACCTAACTTCCGAATACAAATATTCGTTGAATATTATTGCTACCGTCGTAACTTCAAAATTGAAACAGTGGCGCTCATCAAAAAGCGAACGTCACTTAAAAGCTGATATTGATAAAGCCCGAGATCTTCAAAAATCAATTCTTCCGCAGCACGAATACCCATTTCACGATTTTGATCTCTACGGTATTACGTATCCTGCGGCAATTGTTGGGGGAGATTTTTTTGATTATCTCGAGATAGGTGATGGGAATGACCGGCTGGGGATTGTTCTTGGAGACGCAGCGAGTAAAGGTGTTGCCGCTTCCGCCGAGGCAATGTATATCTCAGGCGCAGTTCGTATGGCAATGACTTTTGAAATTAAAATTGTAACGCTGATGAAAAGGATCAACACCCTGGTAAATAAAATCTTCAGTGACGATAAATTTAGTTCGTTCTTTTATGGTGAGTTATCAAGTGATAAAACCGGCTTGTTTCTTTATGCCAACGCCGGTCATAATCCACCTTTTTTTTATAAGAGGAAAGAAAATAAAATATATTACCTCAATCCAACAGGGCCTGTCCTCGGTCCGGCTCCGAAAGCTAACTACACCATAGACAGCATCCTTTTTGAAAAGGGGGATGTACTTCTTATTTACAGTGACGGGATGATTGATTCGGCAGATAAAAGTTTTGAACCTTTCGGGGAAAGAAAAATCGAAACTCTATTAACCGAAAACGTTCATCGTTCATCTAAAGAAATTGCCGCACTACTCATCGAAGCCGTTGTAAAGTACTCGGAAGGCGGTGCGTACAATGACGATAAAACAGTTGTTGTAATTAAGAAAAAAGAAAACTAATTTGGAATTAGTTAAGTAACTCATAGCGCAGTAAATCGCATGGTTGATGGTTGAGTTTTGATGGATGATGGATTTGCACCAAAACGCTCAAAATATCTTGACATAAAAAACAAAAAACTAAATGGCAATACTATATAATAATGAAGTAAAAAATGATTTCTTCTATTAATCCTTCAACGGGGGAAGTTCTTGCCGAATATGAAGAATATTCTGATCAGAAGATTAATGAGTGTATAGAAAAAGCAGAATTGGCTTATCATTCTTACCAAAAAACTTCTCTCAACAAAAAAATTAGTTTAATGCTCAATGCTGCTTCAATTTTAGAAAAACAAAAAGAAGAATTTTCGAAATTGATGACACTTGAAATGGGAAAACCTATCGTTCAGTCTCGTGCTGAGATAGATAAATGTATTTGGCTTTGTAATTATTATAGCGGAACTGCCGAACATTTTCTTGCAGATGAGATTATCCAAACCGAAGCGAAAAAAAGTTTCGTTTCGTTCCAACCCCTCGGAATTATTCTTGCCGTAATGCCATGGAATTTCCCATTCTGGCAGGTTTTTCGTTTTGCGGTTCCGAATTTACTTGCGGGAAACACTTGTATGCTGAAACACTCTTCGAATGTAAGCGGCACAGCTCTTGCAATTGAAAAAATATTTATTGATGCAGGATTATCAGAAAATATTTTCAAAACACTGTTAATCCCTTCCTTAAAAGTTAAACAAGTAATTGAACATCCTTTCGTTAAAGCCGTTACAATAACCGGAAGTACTCCGGCGGGAAAATCTGTTGCCGCTATTGCAGGAAATGTTTTGAAAAAATCAGTGCTTGAACTTGGAGGAAGTGATCCCTACGTGATTTTAGAAGATGCTGATTTGATAGAAGCTGCAAAGGCATGTGTTACTTCAAGATTGATTAACGGCGGGCAAAGTTGTATTGCCGCAAAAAGATTTATTGTTGTTGAAAAAATATTTGAGCAGTTTCAAGACCTTTTTGTCGAGCAAATGAAATTAAGGAAAATGGGAAACCCGTTTGATGAGTCGGTCGTTATTGGTCCGCAAGCGAGGATTGATTTAAGAAATGAATTACACACTCAAGTTGAACACAGCATACAACAAGGGGCAGAACTGCTGCTTGGCGGTTTTATTCCCGAAGGAAAAGGAGCCTTTTATCCTCCGACCGTTCTTACAAATGTGAATGAAAATAATATTGTTTTTACGGAAGAGATATTCGGACCGGTAGCTCCTTTAATAAAAGCAAGAGATGAAGATGACGCAATCCGTTTAGCCAATAAAACAGTCTTTGGTCTTGGTGCTGCTGTATTTACAAAAGATTTAGACAAAGGTGAACGCATCGCCAAAGAAAAAATAGTTGCAGGTTCTTGCTTCGTAAACTCATTCGTAAAGTCTGATCCACGATTACCGTTTGGGGGGATCAACCATTCCGGTTACGGTAGAGAACTCGGTCTGGTCGGAATTAGAGAATTCGTAAATATTAAAACAATTTTCATGGGTTGATTATGGCAGATAGTTTAAAACTCTTACCTGATATCATCAAAGGGATGCAAAATCAATTTACCTATGATGAGCTTTTCATCATCATCCAAAAATTGGGAATTGCAATTCTTATTGGAGCATTAATCGGTCTGGAGCGTGAACATTCGCGCGCTCCCGGTTCTAAATCGTTTGCGGGAATCAGGACATTCCCTCTCATAGCGATGTACGGTTTCATTTCCGCGATGCTTTCTGCATATCTGAATTACATGCTCTATTTTGCTTTTATCATCTCTTTTATTGTTCTCGTTGGGCTTTCCTATTATACAACAGCACGCGGAGGACGGATAGGCATCACTACCGAACTCTCGGCACTTATGGTCTTTGTTTTAGGCTCGATGATTTATTGGAATTTTATTCTTCTAGCTGCGATAGTTGCTATAGTGATGGCAGTATTTCTTTCGCTGAAAATTCAACTCCACCAATTTGTTGAAAAGGTTACCGGTGAAGATATTATTGCAGTGCTAAAGTTATCCATTGTTACGATAATTATTTTCCCGCTTTTGCCTGAACGCTCATTCGGTCCGAACAATATCATCAATCTTAGATTGATTTGGATGATGGTAATCTTTATAGCGTTGTTGAGTTTTCTTGGATACGTTTTAACGAAGTATGTCGGCTATAAGAAAGGAATATCTGTTACTTCACTCTTTGGCGGATTGGTTTCAAGTACTGCCTTAACGTTTTCCTTCGCGAAAAAAAGTAAAGAGAATGATTCACTCTCTTCCAACTTTGGCGTAGGGATTTTAATTGCAACAACCATGGTATTCCCGAAAGTACTTATAGAAATTGCGGTTGTTAATGGGGAACTCGCGAAATTAGCGTTAGCCCCTGTATTGATTTTTATGATTGTTGGAATTTTGTTAAGTCTTTTCATGTGGAAAAAAATAAATACAGTCGAGTTAACGGGAATAGACCTTAAAAATCCGTTTGAATTAAAATCCGCTCTTTATTTTGGAGTAATATTCGGCGTGATACTTCTTTTTTCAAAACTTGCTCAACTGAATTATGGCGATAAAGGAAGTTATATAGTCAGTTTTATTTCCGGCTTGACAAATATTGATGCTATCACTTTAACGATGGCTCAGCTTTCCGCAAAAAATAGTATCCAACCTCTTGTGGCACTTAATTCAATTATAATAGCTCTTTTTGCCAACCTTCTTTTTAAAGGAATAATTGCCATTGTTCTCGGTACAAAATTAATGGCGCGTTACACATCTATCGGATTTGGATTTTTCATCCTTACGGCTTTGCTCATACTTAGTTACAATTTTCTGATGTAGCAATTCGATAACAGACAGATTAGAGTGCATCCACAATCCGTTTATCTGTCATTTTTCGGTAAGATTATTACAACTATTGAAACAAAGCAATTTTAAGCCGGTTTCATACCGTGGCTTTTTTATTTCCCTTTTGAGCTTTTTTTTAAGACGAATGCTGTTTTTTCTCTAAATATGGTTAATTTAAAACGGGTTGTGATGAAATTTATGCCGAATTTTCTTATAAAGGATGAATAACTACTAAATATTTAAATAAATCTAAATTATGCTTTTCGCCGAAGCAGCTTTTCATCGGCGATATTAAAATATTAGGAATTGTATAACTCGGGAGTTTCAAGATTGAATAATAAAATTGCAAGACTTATTAAAAATCTTATTGCATTTCTTAGGAAGCATGGAAATAGGATTGCAAATATTTTTACAAATCCACACCTACTTAGCTTTTTTATTTCTCTGATAATAATATTTACCCTTCCTCAAATCTTTGATAAATACACAGCTAAAACGATTTCCAAGAATAAACATGTTACATACCAAAACATTTATTATACTGACTTAGATAGCGATAACATAAGTGAGAAAATTAGCATCGAAACAAACTATGATAATAAAACATGTTTGCGCGTATATAAAAACAATAAGGTTGTAGAACAATGGAATTTTAATGGTAAATACATTAGCAGTAAACCGCCATTTTGGAACGACGTTGATACTGATGGTTTTGCTGAATTATTTGTTTTTACTAATCACGATAATAAAATGTTTCTTAATTGTGTATCGCCACTAAAAAATAAAATATTAAGAATTGAAAGAGAAATATGCGATTACATCCCATTTGGCAAAACAAACGATTGCCAACTAAATTACTGTGGTTATTTTGATGAAAACAAAGATGGGATAAAGGAATTCTACTTCTTTGCAAATACAGGCTTTTCAGTACAACCGCGCAAAATGTTTGCATATGATTTGGTAAAGGACACTTTGTATTATTCTGAAAAAAGTTGTGCAGGAGTCGAAAAAGTGTTAGCAGATTATGGTAGTAAGACCAATGATCTCAATTTTCTCACCGTATCCAATGCTGTGGGTAATTGTGATGGTACTGTTCCTTACTCAGATATGTATGCTTGGTTAATGGTTTTTGATAAAGACCTCTCCTTTAAATATAACCCGGTTAAAATCGGATATTATCCTTCAAATTCGCATGTGATTTCACTTAAAAATAACAAAGGAACTTTCTTTGTTGTGCTGAACATCTATTTCGGAACAAATGGTCATTATTCTACTTTAGCAGTGTATGACGAAAACTTAAATAAATTAAAAGAGAAAAAATTCTTATACTCGGATGAATGGGAGAATGCTCATTTATATTGTGATGAAATTGGGAATCCCGATTATTTTTATATACTGAAAAATAACGGGACTTTTGAAAGGGTAGATATTGGATTGAATATTATTGGGAAAATAAATTCTCCTTTGGTGGATGACCTGAAATATTTTGTTATGGATATTGACCGGGATGGGAAAAATGAGCTACTACTTTGGAATTATAATTTGCAGCAGTTCATCATTTTTCGAAATGATTTATCTGATTATGTCACGGTTAATTGTCCTGAGGCAAACAACATACAGAGTATTTCACTTAAACTGGATGGCGCCAATTTGTCTGAACTTTTTGTCCAGTCCAACAATTATATGTACACTATTAATTATAAAGCCAACTCTTTATATTATTTGAGATTTCCTCTTTATGGTGGGATTTATTTCATTGTTTTCCTCTTCATTCTGCTTCTTCAAAAGACGCAGAGACACAGGGCGGAGCTAAAATATGAAACTGAAAAGAGAATTATTGAACTGCAAATAAAGGCAATTAAAAACCAGGTTGATCCCCATTTTACGCTTAATATCATAAATTCAATCGGTTCGTTATTCTATAAGCAGAACAAAGATAAAGCTGACTATATATTTGGTAAGTACAGTAAACTGCTCCGTTCAACAATTCTGAACTCCGATAAAATTATTACAACCCTGGCTGATGAATTTGATTATGTTAAGAATTACCTTGATCTTGAACAATTCAGGTACAACGACAAATTCAACTATGAAATTAAAACCGACCATGAGACTAACCTCGGAATAAATATCCCAAAAATGTTAGTACACACATTTGCCGAAAATGCAATTAAACACGGGCTAAAACATTTGGAAGAAAAGGGAGAGCTGATCATTACCGTTACCTCAACAAAAAATAGTTGTGTTGTTGTTATCAGGGATAATGGTGTTGGGAGAAAAAAAGCTAAGACTATTGAAGTTGATAATACAAGCAAAGGATTGGAAATACTTGACCAAATCCTTGAATTGTACAAGACCTTGATGAAAATTAAGATTACTTATGCTATAAAAGACATCACAGATGAAAAAGAGCAGCCGTTAGGTACTGAAGTTTATATTACTATTCCGATGGGATAACCTTTATGAAAGCAGAAACAAAACTTATTAAGTGCGTTATTATTGATGATGAAATTGAAGCGTGCGACAGGCTCCAAAGTCTTTTAGAAAAAATTCCAAATGTTTCTGTTATCACGGCAGAAACAAAAGTTGAAACCGGAATAAAGAAAGTAATAGAATATTCTCCCGATATTGTTTTTCTTGATGTTGAAATGCCGAAGGAGAACGGGTTTGAAGTTGTAAAAGAAATTAGGGCAAAAAATGTATTCCCGACGTTTATTTTTGTCTCCGGTTATAACCAGTATGCAATAAAAGCCATACGCAGCGCAGCTTTTGATTACCTCTTAAAACCGGTTGATATTGATGAACTAAATGAAACCGTAGTAAGATATTGCAACGCACAGAAAGAAAAATTAGAAATAATCTTACCACAAAAACTTAAAACGCAATACGCACTAACCGATAGAGAAATTGAAATTGTTAAATTACTGATGAAAGGGAAAAGCAGCGGGGAAATAGCAGAGCTACTTTTTATAAGCAAAAATACGGTGGACACACACCGGAGAAATATACTTGAAAAAACCAATACCACAGCCACCCCAAATTTAATCTCACATATCCTTTCTTTATAGAATGAGTATGTAAATACTCATTCTACATTAGGAAGTACTCAATCACAACTATTCCGCAATTCTTACTTAACGCTATTTTGAGAATCAGGTTTTGATGAGTTAATTAGAGGCACTTAAAGAGTTATTTGTAAATATAACCAACCACCAAGAACAAATAAATTTATTCTTATTTATAATAATTGGAGAGTTATGAAAAAGTTACTATTTCTTCTCATAGTCTTACAGTTCGGTTTTCTATTCGCACAAAACACCAAAACTGAAACATCTGAAAAATCTTTATTGGAAAAGTACTCGAAGTACATTTCTCCACAATACGAAGATGTTACAAAAAGAGATTTGAGGACAAAACAGTATAAAATTGGTGAAAATCATTATCTAGCAATACTCCATGCCAATCCAGTAGCTTATTATGATCAACTTGGGCATCTGCAAGATATTTCAAGTAATATCGTGACTTCAACACAATTCATAAGTGCTGGTTATACATATCGCAACGAATCTAATGACCTCTTGTTTTACTTTACTCAGGATGGTAGTAGATGCTTAATTACAGACCAACAAGGGACTCAACTTCTTAAGGTGATATTCACAGAAGAGCTAACTGGAGGTTCAGTAATTTTAGAGAACAACAAAATCATTGTTACAGGCAATGGGTTTGAATATGAGTGGATTGTTGAGGGAACAAGCCTAAGAATTATTGTACCGAAAAGTAATGTATATGACCCTTCCTTAAACACACAACCATATACTTTTGAATGGTTACAAAAGCA
>Ga0210028_1002775_pt1 | contig 13595 bp, 13 predicted proteins | sample CryGeymeta201513_FD_185468 | JGI IMG/M metagenome (GOLD analysis project Ga0210028, IMG submission 185468) | Groundwater microbial communities from Crystal Geyser aquifers in Utah, USA - Crystal Geyser metaG 2015-13 (SPAdes) (version 2) | ecosystem: Environmental > Aquatic > Deep subsurface >...
ACAAGTAAAAGTAACATTAACTCCCACACCTTTACCGCAGAAAAATATCCCATTGATCATTTTGAACGCCAGCGGTATCCGTTTTGTGGCCGCGAACACCAAAGAATTCTTAGAAAGTAAAGGATATAAGGTAAAAGAAATTGGAAACTGGGAAGAAGAAAAAGAAATAACGCTTGTCTCTTTTAATAAAGAGGATTTTGCCTCTGCTTCTGCCGCCATTGTTTATGATTTAAAAGAAATCTACACATTACCAGAGGCCAAGCTTGATCCAAAACAAAGGGAGAAGATTATTATATTTATTGGTAAGGATAAAAAATAAAATAAAACATCAATGCGCAATGAAAAAACTTTTTTTATTTCTAATTCCACTGGTATACTTTCTGTTTGCTTTCTTAATTTCCTCAAAATCTGTTTTTGCCCTCACTAATTTAGCTCGGCTTTCTTATACCAACAGTTCTTCAACTCTCTCTTCTTCTGGTTATGTGAGCGATACAAAAACAGTCTATCTTACCAACGCCGTCGGGGGGACAACATATACTGTTTACTGGACAGCAACTAATGTTACTTCAGGGGGTGGCACGAGTTTGTGCACCATTGCTGTCCCGGCATTGGGAAGTTCGGGCAGTTGTAATGTCACTATTCCGGCAACGGCAAATGGAACATACTACATGCACGTTGAAAGCTTGGTGGACAATTCCGATCCCGCATATACTTTAAGTTTTACCCTTCAACCCAAGATAACTTCTATTTCCTCATCATCAGGTTATGTTGGTGATACGGTTACTGTCTCCGGCACCGGCTTTGCCCAAGAAACAGTAACGGTGAAATTTGGCAGTTACACTTTTGGCACTTATGCCGTGGGGACAAACGGTAATCTTTCACTCACCACCGCAGTTCCGGATATGCCTTATGGATCCAAAAATATCACCGTCGAAGGTGCTTCAAGCGGAACAATTACTTACTTGGTTTTAACTTTTACTGTTAATCCAAAAATCTCTTTATCTGCTAATTCTGGGGTTTACAATACGACGATTACTGTGTCAGGAACCGGTTTTGATGCTTCTTCAACAATTACTATCACTTGGGACGGTTCGGATACGACCACAACTACTCCCTCAAATAGTCTTGGTAGCTTCTCTACAAACTACACGCCGCCCAATTCAGCGGGAGCGCACACCATTGCCGCCCACGATAGCGCCAGTCATACCGCCAGCGGCTTAACGTATGTTGTTATTAATCCGTCTATTACAATTTCCACCTCCACTGGTAAAGTAGGAGATTCAATCACTCTTGACGGAACTGCCTTTAAACCTTCCTCCACCATCATAATTACATGGGATGGAGCAAATACATCAACGACTACCACTAGCTCGTCAACCGGAACTTTTTCGAAATCTTTTACTATCCCGGAGGCGGTTTATGGAAATCACACCATTGGCGCCCACGATGCTGACAATAATTCTGCCCCAACCAAAAATTTTAGCATTACCCCAAAAATCACCATTTCCTCTTCCTCTGGACCGGTAGGAACCCAAATCACTATTTCAGGGACCGGTTTTGACGGATCTTCAACCATTACTTTAACTTGGGACGGAACCGATACTTCAAGCACAACCAGCAGTAACACTTCAGGCAGTTTTTCTTCACTAAACTATACTATCCCGACTACTACCGGCGGTAGCCATAATGTCAATGCTCATGATAGCGCCGGATACACTGCCACCAACGTGGTTTTTACCATTACACCCACTATTTCTATCAGTTCCATTTCGGGACATGCAGGAGACACAACCATTTTATCCGGCGACGGCTTTGCCGGATCAAGTACAATTACAGTTGTTTGGAACGGGTCGGATACCTCAACCACTACAACCTCAGCTGCCAATGGGACTTTTTCCGGTCTTGTTTTTACTATTCCTCTGACGGCAACCCCGGGAACGTATACTATAACCGCTCATGATACTGTTCCCAACCAAGCACCAAACAAAAACTATATTGTCGTAGCCGCCACAACACCGGTAATTACTCTTTCTTCCAATAAAGGCTCTTCGGGATCAACGATTACTATTTCTGGTAACGGTTTTTCCGCTCTGGCCTCAACTGCCACTATCCGTTGGGATGGTTCAAATACTTCAACTACTTGCGCTTTATCAGCCGGAAGTTTTTCGAATTGTTCTTTTACCATTCCTTCAGCTACGGTTGCTGATCATACTGTTGCCGCCCGTGATAACGCTGCTATCCCCAATACTTCCGCCGATCAAGTGTATACGATCACCGGTGGCACTTTATCCATTAGTAATCCTACATCTATTACTTTTACTTCGGTGACAGTTCAGGCTTCCGCTCAACAGACAACTGCCAATATGTCTGCCATTACTGTTACTGACAGCCGGGGCAGTAATGCCGGTTGGAGTGCCACGACGACTGTTGGTAATTTTTCCGACGGAGCCCATACAATTTTAGTTACCAATCTGTCAACTACTCCGGGTTCTCTAACTGTTGTTTCTGGTTCAGGTACTGGAGTTTCTGCAGGTTCAAATCATACGTTCACGAGCACCTCTGACGCGGCAACTTTGATGAATGCCAGTGTAGGAAATGGAAATGGAGAATATCAAGTCAGTCCAACACTAAATTTAACCATTCCCGTTGGTAGTTATTCAGGAAGCTATAATGCAACAATGACCATTACAGTTTCTTAGGATATTTCCCTGACTTGTTCACTCAATAAACTTAAAAATATAGAAGCTGTTTTAACAAGCTAAACAATAGTTGATTGTGAAACAACAAAATTCTTGTCAATTATTATTGAAAGTAGTTATTAATTGAAAAATTAAATTGATTAATAAAAATTCGTTTAAAGTGATAGATATTATTTGTTTCATAAAAAAGTATCATTGCCTTTATATACTCAATTATGTCTACATCACGATATGATAATGGATATAAATCGTGAGCAATCAAAATAGCATTGGCTAAAGTCCTACTTGTCCTTTTATTACCATCTACAAACGGCTGCAAATAAGCAATCATTAGTGCTATAAGCAATGCTTTTGTTAATGGAAAGTCAATTTTATTAGTCAAATCAACAATTTTTTGTAGCGCTATTTTAATTTCTTCTGGATTACTGAGTGGCATATATTCAGTTCCTGTAATCGCGACTTTGTTTTTCCTAATTCCTGTTGAAACTTCTAAATCTTTGACCAAAATACTATGGAAGTTAAGAATTTTATTAATAGTTAATTCTTTAAATTTACTTGGACTTTGTAAAATATAATCAATTGCACTTTTATGGTTAAGAATCATTTGAGCTTCGTATTTTGTATGCCCAACCGCTTCTTTCATTTGTTTGATCAAAATTTCAGTTTCAAGTAATGAGTAGGTATTACCTTCTATCTTTGAAGATTTCCAGGCAAACTCTACCGTAAATCTTTCAATTTCTCTCTTTAAAATACTTGGGTCAAGAATTTTTTCCTGTGCACTAAGTTTTTTTGATATTGAAACAAGTTTTTCTTTTTCTTCATCTAAAAAAGCGTTTTTAAACTTATTGACGATATCTAAATTAAAACTTTTTGGCCCCTTAACTCTAATTTGCGAATTTTCTTTAAAATACTCATCAATATCTAAATATTTTAAAAATGGCTCTTGTGAAGAGGTGTAAACGGTATTTTTCCCATTCCCTAGAGTCTTAATAAATTTTTGTTTCTGAAGAAGGGCCAACTCTCTCATTAAAGTAGCCTTGGATATTGGAAAGTAATTCTTAATCTTTTCAGCAATCTCTATACCTGTGATTGGTGTTTGGGAAAGAATATCTAAAATTTTTATCTGACGTTGAGTTAGTTTCGTATCATTCATATGGTTTAATCGTCTCAAAATGAGACGTATTTGTCAATATCATGAGACGAATAGACGTTATATTAAGAGAAAACTGGCTCCCTATCGTGGAGGGCGTTAAAACTGGTTTTGTCTGGAATACTTCACTTCAAAATCTTAGACAACAAATTCCTGCCAATTTCCTTTATTGATTAAAGCTGAAGTGGCTTTTGGATATCCGACTGTCCATGAACTTGGAGTTTTGGCAAACTTTTTTCCATATTTAAATTCAAAACTATATAATTTACCTTCCGTTTCTTCTATTAAATCTATTTCTGCTCCACTTGATAAACGCCAAAAATATTGAGAAAACATTTTTTGTTCATAACTTAATTTTTTCATTCGTTCAACAATTAAAAAATTCTCCCACAATTTTCCTACATCATCCCGGCTATTAAGTAAATTTAAATTTCCTATTATTGAATTTCTTATTCCTGTATCGTAAAAAAATATCTTATCCATTTTTGTCACTTCTTTACGTAAGTTTCTACTAAATCCGGATAAACGAAAGATAATAAAAGATTTTTCTAATAAGTCGATGTACCTGTCAACTGTTGTACGATTAATTTTCAAAGCATTACTTAATTCACTTATTGAAACTTGACTGCCAATTTGAAAAGCCAATAGCTTCAACAGATCGTGTATTTTTGACGAATTTCTAATATCTCCAAATTCGAGTAAATCTTTATAAAGATAATTATTGGTTAAATTTTCTAAATATTTTGTTTTCTCTTGAGCGCTTTTTAATGAAAATACCTCAGGATATGATCCATAGATTAATCTCTCTTCTATTTGCGTTTCCATTTCATAAGATGTGTTTGCAAACCGAAGTTCTTTTTGAGAGATAGGAAATAATTTATAACTATAAATTCTTCCTGTAAGTGGTTCGCTGATTTTACTAGCCAAATCAAGGGATGACGATCCGGTAACAATAATTTTCAATTTTGGAAAATTATCTAAAAGGATTTTTAAACTTAATCCAATTTCAGGAATTCGTTGAGCTTCATCTATAAATACCGTGTCATATCCAGAAACCAACAGTGTTAGCTTTGATAATTCTCTGCTTATTAATAATTCCCACCATGTACCTCTTTGGTCACCATTTAAAATTAAAGTATTCCATTTAAATTCCTTAAGCAAATCATTGACAAGAGTAGTTTTTCCAACTTGTCTGGGACCATAAATTACCAGTCCTTTTTTTGTCTTTTCCAAATCGTTTTTCAGAATAGAGAGTAGATTTCGCTTGATTTTCATAACTTGATAATAACAAATCAAATCGTTGTTGTCAACTATAAAAGAGTTGTTTCCGTCGGTATAGTAATGGAAATCAAGCTATTATAAACACATTTGAGGCTAACTGTCTATTCATCTCAAAATGAGACGTATTTGTCAATATCATGAGACGAATAGACGTTATATTAAGACAAAACTGGAGTACCAAATTTGAAGCTCGCCCATCAGAGTAAATTACTTATATACTTCATGGGTTCCAACAGAATGGAACCAAACTTCTTTTCCATTGTTAAATTCAAAAATAATTCTGTATTGATAATTGATGGAAAAAGACCAATATGTTTTTAATCGACCGCTGAGTTGATGTGATTTTAATGCGGGGTTATGGGGATTTTCCCGAAATAATTTTTCCTTCTTTTCTGCTAGTTTTTTTACAACCAGAGGAAGACGTTTGTATTCTTTTTCAAATTTTGATGAATAGTAAATAATCACAATACTTTCATTATCTCAAATCGGTCAGAGATTTTAGAAGTTTCCCTTTTCCCTGTTGTATCTCTTTTCTACTCTGGTCAAACTCATACCCCAGCTTCCCTTCCATCCATTGTCTTAAGAGATAGCGAAAAAATTCGCTTTTACTTGCATAGTTCCCTCTTTTTACTTCTTTTTCCACAACGGTAGTTAGGGGAAGAGGAAGTGAAATTGTCATAATGTTTCTCATAGGTGTGTTACAAAGTAATAATTTGTAATACAATTATATTACACAAAAATTCGTCTGTCAATGGTAAATTGAGAGCAAGAAATTTTAGTAACATTCTCCAGATTAATATTAAAAATATTAATTTAGTTTAAATATTTTTGATATTCCGTAACCTAATAATATAAACCTTGTAAACTTACCAAGAACTGATGGAACAATAAATTTTTTGTATGGATAACCAAGATAGCCTGTAATAAGCCCAATTAAATCATAAGGAATCGGCATAGCTGACCAAAAAAATAAAAATAAAAAACCATATTTTTCCAGACTCTTTTCGATCTGTACCACTCTTTTTGAACGAGGAATAATTGTAATGCCATAATTACCAATTAACCAACTAATGCTATCGTTAAATGACATTCCAATGGAAGATGCCAGAGCTAACCAAAATACACTCATATATTGAGCCAAGGTTGGAACAAGCAATGTCCCTGGACCAAAAAGATTAAAAATAAACACTCCAACATATCCAAATTTCAAAAATGGTTCTGGATTATAGGAAATAATGGCAGTTAATATCAAGAATAAAATTCCTAAAAAAAATCCAATTTTTTTAAATTTGTTTGATTGTAAAAAACCAATCAGTTGTTTGCTATTCACAAATGAATTTTAACACAATACAATTAGGTTGACAGTTCACTGTTGACTGTCAACTATCAATAAGACTTTGTATATGAAGTTATATTATGACAAACCTTGCTCCCTAAACCCAAGATTAATGTGAATAAGCTTATGGACGAATTTAGCCTCATTTTAAAGCAGGTAAGTTTTGAATAATTACTTATCCAAAATTCTAATTCGCTTTATTTGGTTCATTTGGAAACCAAGTAAGATTTGAGCCACTCTTTTTTAATTCTTGACACAGAGGGCAATTATCATCAAGCTTGCAAGGGCTATTTCCCTCTTCCTCATAGTTTGGATATTGAATAGGAGCAACTCCTCTTTGATCGACACAGGTAGGAAGGGGTTCCTCAAAATCTTTAATTTTCATATTCTCTTCGATTTTCTTCAATTCTATATTAAATTCATGCCCATCTCCAAAATCAAAAACAAAATATAGCTGGGGATTTTTTTTGTAGTTAATATCGGCAATTTTTACCTCATCTGTTTTGTAAGTAGGATGTGGGTCATCTTCCCAACCAGGCGAATACATAGAAAACCGCGAATAAGGATTTTGATTTTTACCAAAAACTTTTTTCATTGAAAAACCATGCATATGATCATTATCCCATTCCATCCAACAAATAATAGTTTCAGCCAACTCACAAAATGTCTGCTTTCCAAGAATTGCTATATCACGCCAAATTGTTTTATCTGAAATATATTTTGCTCGAAATATATATACTGCGTCAAGTGAGTTAATATCTGTAAACGCTTCTGAAAAAACTTGTTGATATTTTTTATAATCTTCAAGCATTTCTTTTAACTGATTTATATGTCTTCCCTCTTTTATAGCTTGATTAATAACTTCATAAAAATTATTTTTTTGGATTTCGGGAAGTTTTCGTTTTGTCATGAATATATTTTAACATATGAATAAACTTGCTCCCTAGATTAATATCTATATATGAGCTTATGAACGAATTTAGCCTCATCTTGAAGCAAGTGAGCTTTGAGGGATTGTTTTAATCCTATTCTAAATTATTTATTTTTAAGTAAAGACATAATAACCAAAGAATCATATTTGTTATTACTAAGTAAGCATTCTCTAAGTACCCCTTCTTTTATAAATCCTTGAGATTCATACAGTCTTTGAGCAATATGATTTTTAACTTTGACATCCAACCACAACCTATGTGCTTTGAATTTTTCAAAAGCAATTTTTTTGATAAGCCCAATTGTTTCTTGACCATATCCCTTTTTTTTCTTAGTAATAACGATTCTCATAAATTCGATAGAATGATTGGGGTTTTTTAGCCCTGCTAAAATTACGTAGCCAACTGATTTATTTGTTAATTTATCATCAACTATTAAATGAAGAATATCTTTGTTCAAGAAGGCGTCTTTATGTTGTTGTTTTGTCCATGGTACAATGAATGGAGCATTGTGTGGATTAGATTCTGTTTTGATGACAAAATCAATATCTTTGTTTTCTGTGAATCGTAATATAATTCTTTTTGATTTTTCTAGGATTTTTTTCACAAAATTTATTAATTTTGTTTATAGGATTAATCAATCTCATTTAATCAAAGACTCTTAAATACCTTTGCCAAGCTTTCTCCCAATACATGTATTTTAAATTCCAAAAAATAACCGAAAGGAGTTGTTTTGATTCTAAAATCTCGTTCTTCAAGTGATTTTTTAATTTCATTAATTATTTCTTGAGCAAATTCAGGTGAAGATTTACTTTCTGATAGATGACCAAAAGAATGAAGCATAATTTCTTCAACGTTTATTTTTTTAGCTAACCATTTTATATTTTCAAATGCTTTTTTCTTTACTTTATCTTTTCTTTCTTCATCTTCTTTTTCTGCTTGGATAAAAACGACAAGACTTTTACCTATTTTTTCTTCCTTCTCAACTTTTTCTACATTATAAAGAGTTTTACTGAAAGTCTTATACCAAAATTCATTAACATGGAACATGAGTAGTTTCATAAAATATTGTTTTTATTATATCAAAGTTACATTTTTTATTCTATTGAACTTAGGTTATATTAAGACAAAACTGGGGTACCAAATTTGAAGATAGCTCCCCGTTAGAACTAATTCTATAAATAAACTTAAATAAATTCCCAATAATTTTCCCTATCAACTTCTTTCCAACTTGAATTTTTATATAAACCCCAATCTTTTGGTTGTTTTCTACCTTTTCGTTTTAATTTTATTTCCCATCCAATTAACTCTCCACCTTTATCTTCTACTAAATCGACTTCTTGTCCTTCATATGTTCTCCAAAAATATAAGTTGGTTTTGTAACCTAACCCTAATTGAGTTTTGTATTTTTCAGCGATTATAAAATTTTCCCATAATTTACCTGCATCATCACGGATTGCCAGTGAATTTTGATTATTGATGATAGCATTACGAATACCAACATCAAGAAAATATATTTTTCTTTTTTTATTTAAAGCTTGCCGTAAATTCCCAGAGTAAGGTCTTAGACTAAAAACAACAAAAACTTTTGTTAATAGATCAACGTAAGACGCAATCGTTTGTTTACTAACACCTATTGTTCTGGCAAGTTCGTTGAATGAAACTTCACTCCCGATTTGTAATGCTAAAGCTTGCAATAATTTTAAGATTATTTCAGAATTTTTTATCTCATTGAATTTTAATATATCCTTATATAAATAACTGGAGGTTAATTGTTTAATTTTAATTGACTTTTCTTCATTCGATTTTAAATTCCAAATACCGGGATAACTACCATAGATAAGCCATTTTTCTAAATCTCGATCTCGTGAAATATTATCACTTTTCTTCCATAGCTCTTTGACAGATAACGGAAATAACCAATATTCATCACATCTGCCTGTCAAAGGCTCAGAAACTTCATTGGATAAATCCAAAGATGAAGATCCTGTAACAAGTAATTGTATTTCCGGATAGTTATCAAATAACAGTTTTAATTTTAGCCCAATATTTCTAATTCTCTGAGCTTCATCAATAATTACTAATTTATTAGCACCCATCATCTGTCTTAGAGCCAATGAGTTGTTTGCTTTTTGAAATTGGCTCAGCACATCTATCTCATCACAATTTAAATATCCAAATGATTTACCAAAATCCTCCGCTATTTTTCTAACTAAGGTTGTTTTACCAACCTGTCTTGCTCCATAAACAATTATTATTTTACCCTTAAATAAGCTTTTTTTTACAATTGGCTCTAACTGCCGTTGAATATACATATTCCCTAATATATACCTAATTAGGCAACTTGTCAAGCCTAATTAGGATTTATTAAAAAGTTGCATTATGACAAACCTTGCTCCCAATACCAAAGATTAATATAAATAAGCTTATGGACGAATTCAACCTCATTTCTAAGCAGATTAGTTTTGAGGGATTGTTTTTAACAGCACCCTAGATTATTTCCTACTTCCTTCAAGAATACTTACATTTAATGCGTTAAACGAAGAACAACAAATTGTGTTTATTGGGAAAAAAACTTAAATAAAATGTTTCGGTTTAGATTGTTAAATTGACTTAATAAAGTATTTTCTTCCCGAGAGGACTCCCTTCGGTAAACTCACAAGCGAAATTAAACGACTCTTCTCCACAGAGTGGCAGAAATCAGAATATACTATTTATTAGATTCTTTGATTTTGGATTCCCACTCATCAAACCAAACTCCATCATGATTTTGGCGTGCCCAGTCCTCCGCCTTTTTTAGACGATCAAGATACTTTGGTTTTACCTCACCCTTAATAAGATTAATCTTGGCATATCCTCTTTCAACCAAAACCTCATTCACTAGAATATTATCAATCCAAATATATCCTAATATCCTACCATATTTATCTAGTTTAATTCTATCAAGTTCAACTTTGATTTTTTTATTTAAAACCATTTCCTCATTGAGTTTTTTTGCCTCCGGTCCCCAGCGATCATTACCTTCCGGTGCATCAATCCCCAGATAACGGAATTTTTCTCCGGTTTCTAAAATAACCGTATCACCATCAAGCACTTTCATCACTTTATATGTTCCCTCTTTCGGCTCAGGAAGGAGAATATTTTTTGGTTTAATATTTTGAATTACTTTTGAATTTAATTCATTGTAAAAGTCTTTCGAAAAAAATCCGATAAAAAAAATAGTTAACACCAACAATCCAAGTAATAAATTTTTCCTGAAGTTTTTCTTCATTAAAATGATTTTACCAAAATTCCCACTTTAATTAGTTAAAGTAAAAGCGTCTGAAAAATCAGGAGTTTTTTGATATCATATATAAGTTCTTTGATATATTTCTGTTTTCATTAAAAATTGAAAACTGAAAATTGAAAATTTTTATTTCCCCTGTAGCTCAATCGGTAGAGCAGGATCCTGTTAAGATCAAGGTTACTGGTTCGAGTCCAGTCGGGGGAGCCAGTCATGGACACGTTTGATTCTCGAGGCGATCCGTATTTTCTCTTTCAGTTTCATTACTGGTTGGAAGAAATTATGATAAAGAGAAATTGTTTCGCAAATTTCATTAATAATTTCTAATTGTTTTAAAGTATCAAATCGTCGATAGCCAAAATATTTTCTGACTACTGAATAATTTTTCTGTTCAATATGGGCTTGATCTTGTTTCTTGTAAGGTCTGCAACGGGTAAAAGTTTAATGGCGAAGTCAGGACGAAACAGCTAAAAAATTTTGTGAGAAAAAAATAGCAAAGAATAAAGTTTACAAATTGGCAATTACGGGGAGTTTTAAAGTTACTTAGTAAAAACACATTCTCAAAACTTGAGCTTGGGGGAGCAATTATTATTTCATGAACCTTTATAAACCATTATGATGAGGGGCTAAATTCTGTTGTAAATAGCAACGAACGATAGTAATATATCATCAACACCATGGACACAACCTCGACTGGGGGTATTATTGTTTTTTTTGTAATAGGTTTAACAATAAATTTTTTTGCAAAAAAGAATATTAAAAAAGGAAAAGTTACTTTTATCGATACTAAAACAGGTCAAACGGTTAACGTTGGAGGAGAAAAATTACCAGATACATTTCCTAAAGATTTTCCAATATATCAAGGGGCTAAAGTAGTTTCTGCCCTATCCAACATTCAACAAGGAAAGAAAAATGAACTTCTCGTCACATTTACGATTCCGAGTGGACAGGGACCCAATGACGATTGTTGTGACACTTGGAGATAAAAAATAACAGTATGACATAAGGATTTACTCAATGAAAAAAAATATTTTAATTGGAATTACTGGTGGTGTTGCTGCCTATAAGATTCTCGATTTGATCAAACTTCTAAAAAATGAAGGGCACAAAATTTTTGTCATCATGACTGAGTCGGCAACAAAAATGATTTCCCCTAAACTATTTGAGAAAGCATCGGGAAATAAAGCCTCCATAAATTTATTTGAAAATAATTTTGACTACAAGGAAGTTTTAGAAAAAAGAAAAGTCAAACATATAGAGTTAGTTGATAAAACTGACGTTATGGTTATTGCTCCGGCAACGGCCAATATTATTGCAAAGCTTGCTCACGGAATTGCTGATGATTTTTTGACAACAACAGCGTTAGCTGTTACTTCGCCAATCATTCTCTGTCCTTCAATGAATGTCAATATGTGGGGAAATCCAATTGTTCAAGAAAATTTAGCCAAATTAAAATCGGTTGGTTATCAGGTGATTGAGCCAACGGCCGGTATGTTGGCCTGTGGGTATGAGGGAGTAGGGAGATTGGAAAATGTGGAAATTATAAATAAAGAAATAAATAAATTATTGGAAAGAAATGATTCTTTAAAAAATAAAAAAATAATCATTACCGCCGGAGGAACAACTGAAAAAATAGATGAAGTCCGTTTTATCACCAACAGAAGTTCCGGAAAAATGGGAATAGCACTTGCGGAAGAATGTTATTTAAGAGGCGGAAACGTTTTGTTACTCCGTGCCAAAACATCTGTCCATCCCCGGTATTTAATCAAAGAAAAAATATTCAATACGGCTGAAGAATTACTTCAATTAATTAAAGTCAATATTAAGGACACTGATATATTTTTTCAAACGGCAGCCGTTTCCGATTACAGAGTTGATAAATATTTTAAAGGAAAAATATCAAGCGAAAAACCCTTGGAACTAAAATTAATTCCGCAAATAAAAATCATAGACCAGATAAAAAAATTATCGCCAAAAACAAAATTAATTGCTTTTAAAGCAGAATACGGCTTATCTGAAAAACAATTAATTGAAAAGGCCTCCAGAAAATTAAAAGAATCAAATGCAGATTTTGTTATTGCTAATGATGTCAGTAGAAAAGATCGCGGTTTTGAAGCGGATGATAATGAGGTCTATATCATTTCAAAAAATAAACAGGTTAAAAAAATTTTTCTGACTTCAAAGAGGGAGGTCGCGAGGAAGATTATGGATTTTACATGGGTTTAAGAAAAAAAGAATGAAAATACCAAGTAAAGAGATAGAAATAGCGTTAAATCGATTGACATTAATATAACGTATGCGTTATAATACAAAAATATGAGTACATATAAAAATCTTAAAAAAAGATTGCTAAAAAATAAAAATATAAAAAAAGAATATGAACGGTTAAGACCGGAGTATAAGATATTGGATAAAATCATTTCTCTTAGGTTAAAAAGTAATTTAACTCAAAAAGAATTAGCAAATAGACTCAATACAAAACAGTCAGCAATTTCAAGATTGGAGAGAGGAATGATTAATCCAACAATGACTTTTTTAAATAAACTTGCTTCCGTTTTTGGAAAAAAACTGATTGTAGAATTCAAATAAACAGATTTTAAACTTCGATTGACTAATAACCTTAACGGTCTAACTTCTCGTAGCGCTATTACAACATTGTCATTACTGTAAAGATGAAGATATAAATTACTGAAAGTCATCAGACTTCATTTTTGATCGTTCCTTTACAAAAATTTTCTAAATTACTCACAACCATTTCTTACTATCGTTTTTTTGTTTCAAAAGTTTGTATTGCAATGGATGGATATAAAACAGTATTTAAACTTTTATGAAGAATATCACGATGTTCTTTAGATATGCTGTTAAAATACGTTTGTATAAATGTAAATCTTTCAGCAGATAGTTCCCGTGTTAATAC
>Ga0210028_1002782_pt1 | contig 13584 bp, 16 predicted proteins | sample CryGeymeta201513_FD_185468 | JGI IMG/M metagenome (GOLD analysis project Ga0210028, IMG submission 185468) | Groundwater microbial communities from Crystal Geyser aquifers in Utah, USA - Crystal Geyser metaG 2015-13 (SPAdes) (version 2) | ecosystem: Environmental > Aquatic > Deep subsurface >...
TTTGACAAGGAGAGCCTGATCGCCGACCCGCAGTTCATAGATGCGAAGAAGGACGACTACCGGCTGAAGGACACCTCTCCCGCGTTCAAGCTGGGGTTCGAGGAGATCGACCTGAGCACGGTGGGGCCGAGGAAGCGGTCATGACACGCAACGCGACGTATTGACAAGCCTTAGGTGCGGGCGACGCGGGAGGTTGCGTTCGAGAAACCCCTGTGCTATTCTACGCACTGATAGAGGGTAGCGATGAATCCTGTGAAAAACAAGAGCATCCTGGAGGTGAACGGCGATGGCTCACGCAACGGCTGAGGCGATCTACAGCGACATGGTCAAGCCACTTCCGGCTTCCGAGCGGTTCAGGCTGGCAACGTTGATTCTCGAACAGATCTCCCCACGCAGTGTAGTGGATTACAGCGAGGAGTGGACGGAGGAAGACATGCGTGATCTCACGATCTACTCGCTGGGGTATGCTGCGCAGATCTTTGGAGAGGAGGAAGCAGCGGATGCCGAAGGCCGGTGATGTAGTCACCGCGGATTTCCCCGGCGCCATGGGTGTCAAACGACGACCAGCGATTGTGGTCTCAACGGATGTCTATCACACCCATCGCCCGGACGTGATCATCTGTCTGGTGACCAGTCAGGTGGCGGCAGCGACAGCGCCGACAGACTACGTGCTGAGGGACTGGGCCGCCGCAGGCTTGCACTGCCCTTCGGCGTTCAGGTCCTTCACAGCCACAGTACCAGTCGCAGCCATCAAGAATATCGGGCGTCTGTCCGACCACGACTGGCAAGAGGTTCGGACTCGCCTCGGACTGGCGGTGGCAGTGGCTTGAAGAACACGGAGTTGCGGAATGAAAACACACACCATCACCCATGCGCAGAACGGCATTTCCACCATTATCCGGGAAGCCGAGAAGGAAGAAGTCCTGATCTCACGATACGGGAAGCCTGCCGCCGTCGTCATCGGTTTTCATGATGATGACGACTGGTTTGACTATCGTCTTGAGCATGATGCAACCTTTCTTTCCGGAATTGCCACGGCGCGCGAAGAAATCCGAAAGGGGAAGTTCGTCGCATTGGGTGACCTCTCGGATTAGCGCCACAGGCACCGGAGGCTGACAAGGATTGCTGAAAGGACCTCGCGGTTCAGGTTTCCGGCATGACGTTGGAGCAGATGCGCATACAACAAGTGGACGCTACTGAGGCGGGGGACGGGTGTCGAAGATCCCGATCCCTCGGGAAAGTCAGGTCATGATAAAATGACGACAGAAGACTTGGGCTCCGCATTCCGCTTGAGCGCAGAGCTGGGAGGGAGTGGAATTCGGTGTCCCTGATTGAAATCGAGTGGGATGATGACAGTGTTGAGCATATTGGACAGCACCACGTGGAACCTGAAGAAGTCGAAGAGGTGCTCAGGAGCAGGTATCTGTTGGAGCGCGGGCGATGGCAACGCTACTACGTGCTTGGGCAGACGAGTGAGGGACGGTATCTTTTCACAGTGCTGGCACGCAGACAATCTGGACGCTATCGCGTGGTGACGGCGCGCGATATGGAAATCTCTGAACGCAGACGCTACAGGAAGAAGGTGAAGTGAGATGGAAGAGCGAGAGGTTCCCCGGTTCAAATCGTTGGAGGAGGAACGCAAGTTCTGGCAGAGCCATGATGCTTTCGACGTGCTGGGCGAAGAGGGATGGGAAGTGATTGCGGCAGGCGAGACACAGGTGAGTTCTGTCTACATTACTCGTGTTGGCAAGCGTGGCGCCCTCGTGCGGATCCCAAAAGAGTTGCTGGCCCAGATCGGCGCGGACGAGAACGGCCGCACGATTCGCGCATGGAAAGAAGGCTCACGACTTGTGCTTGAAGCCGCGTAGGCGGGTCGGGAGTTGCGGAATGAAAACACACACCATCACCGATGCGAAGAACGGCATCTCCACCATCATCCGGGAAGCCGAGAAGGAAGAAGTCCTGATCACACGATACGGGAAGCCTGCCGCCGTCGTCATCGGCTTTCATGATGATGACGACTGGTTTGACTATCGTCTTGAGCATGATGCAACCTTTCTTTCGGGAATTGCCAAGGCGCGCGAAGAAATCCGACAGGGGAAGTTTGTCGCACTGGGTGACCTCTCGGATTAGTGTCACAGACACCGGAGACTGACAAAGACTCCTGACAGGACTTCGCGGTTGAACGTTTCCAACGTGACGTTGGAGGAGATGCGCATACAACATGTGGACGCTACTGCAACGGCAGCGGCGGCGAGTTGTGCCTGGAATCATGGCAGCAGTATCACGAAAGACCTGGGATGGGACAAGTCAGGCTGTAACAGAATGGCGAAAGAGGACCTGGCCCTGCTATCCCTGAGGTGAACGGCGCGTGCAGGTTGACTGCGACCGGTGCTAATCGTAGAGCTTCAGGTTTCAAAACCCATACAAAAATCTCTGCGGTCTCAGCGTGCTCTGCGGTTAAGGGCTTTTCTTGCCGGACGGAGCGGAGTAGAGTCGTGGTAGTGTCGAACTCCGGGCCTGTCGGTGGACGTGAAAGCCGCGCTGGACACGATTTTGAAGAGGGGTATAAGGGGTATAATTGGTGGCGATATGAAGAAGCAAGCAGTGCTTCCTGCCATCGAACCAAAGACAATGCGGTTGCCGGGAATGACCAGTGCGGTCAGCGACACTGGGCCGCTGATTTCAGCATTCCAGTCCGACAGCTTGGCTCTTCTAACCCAAATCCTGGCAGAGATACACGTGCCAACCGGCTGTGTTGTCGAACTGACGCATCACGGATGGGAAGAAGAAGTCCGGGGAGCCTCGCCTAGGTTGGTAGTGGTGGAACTGACACCGGCCGAAGAGAACCGTGCCGAAAGCCTCCCAGGCAGATTGCGCGGCACCCGGAAACGAACGACGGGATTCAGAGCACCATCTCGGGGAAGCACAAGCAATCGTCTTGGCTCTCCGACCGGAGCATCAGAATGACCTGTTGCTCCTGGACGAGTTGGCGGCACGAGCAATCGCAAAGAAATCGCGTGCGAAAATCTCTGGGTTTCCGGGTGTTCTATTGTTGGCAGTGCAAGGCGGGCTGATTCCGGCAGAGGAATTGCAGGCGCGGTTGGAGGACTGTCGAAGGAAAGGAACGCATTACGGGAAGCCCTTTATCAGCCAAGTCTATGAAATGGCAAAACGGGGGAGGGAGAACGGATGAAACGAAAGACAGCCCACGAGCCGAAGGCTAAGGTTATGAGCGCAGCGGACGTGTGGGACGACGCTCAACAACTGGGTCAGTTGTTGCGAGAAAACCTGCCGAAGACCGATCCAGTGGTCAAACTCCAGATCCCCCTGTCCGTGCTGTTGTCTGCGCTGGATAACTTCAACAAAGATGAGTTGGTGATCCTGCGGAAGCGCGTGGAAGAGCGACTGGCAGCATAGAGCCAGACCCGCCGGAGGGGTTGTGCGGTTGATTTGACTATCGCCTTGAGCACGATGCAACCTTTCTTTCGGGAATTGCCACGGCGCGCGAAGAAATCAGAGAGGGGGACGTTCGTCGCATTAGGTGACCTCTCGAATTAGGGTCACAGGCACTGGAGGAGATGTGCATACAACACGTGGACGCTGCTGCGATGATAGTGGCAGCGGGGAGTGTCTGGAATCATGAGCGCAACATAGCGTGGCGGGGGATGGGAGTCGCGGATTCCGAATCCTCGGGTAAGTCAGGGTGTGACAGAATCAAAAGAGAAAACCTGATCCCCCATTTCCCGTGGCGTATTGGAGGGAATTCTAATGCACTGTCGATTGTGTGAAGCGGTGGAGAAGGGGAACTTGGCAAGGCTTCAAAGGCTGCTGCGGGGGCGGTTCCGCCGTAGGCCAGATGTGAATGCGCACCATGCAGGCAGCGGTACCTTGCTAAACCTTGCATCATTCGCCGGTCATAGTGAAGTGGTTAGGTGGCTCCTCGACAACGGAGCTGAGATCAACGCGGAGAGCGAACGTGGTTGGACCTCGCTTCACAGTGCCACTCTTATGGGACACGGCGATGTGATCCTACTTCTTCTTGAGCGGGGTGCTCAGATTGACCACCAAGATAGTGACGGGGCAACACCTCTACACGAAGCTATCAGGCGGGAGAAATTCGATGTTGCAGCTCTGCTTATCGAAAGCAATGCGAACCTCGAGCTGCAAGACGCCTACGGTCAGCTTAGAGGATGCACGCCGCTGCACTGGGCGGTCTGGGCGAATAGCCCCGGCATTGCCAAACGTTTGCTGGACAAGGGCGCCAACATCAATGCGAGGGATGCGGACGGGAAAACTCCTCTATACTACGGTGCCTGCGAGGGCCGCACCGACATCGTCAAGCTGCTTATTAACAACGGAGCTGACACCAGCATTGCAAACTCTCGGGGTAGAATTCCTCTACATGCTGCGGCACGGAACGGTCACTGTGACGTTGTCAAGCGGCTAATGGCCACGGAACTTCAGGGAGTAAATGTCGTTGACAGTGATGGACACACACCTTTGTATTGGGCAGTGTCTTATGGCGAACGAGAGGTGATTGAGTATCTCATACAACAAGGCGCGGATGTGAATCTTGATAGAGGGATGTATGGCGTAACACCGTTGCACGCGGCGGCTCAGGACCGCGATCACGACATGGTCCGTCTGTTGGTGGAGAAGGGAGCAGACCCGAGCGCCGAAGATCACCAAGGCCGTACACCGCTGGACTACGCCAGTGGCTATGCTCCCGTGGTGAACCTGCTGTTCCAATCAGGCTCCACGGCACACGGATCCACGTCACGTTCAGGCTGAAGCGCACGCTCCTCTTTGGCGCGCTCTGGAATGCCCCGCCGTCGGAAAAGAATAGCGTGGGGCGGCGTTTGGTGATATTTCGAGCGGTGGTTGAGCCAGAGCTGCACATCCCAATACAACGCAGTTACCGTTGCGAAGGCAATCGACGGATGGAAGGAGTAGAACCATGGAACAAGGGCTTCACATGCTTGCCAAGGAAGGCAACATCGACGGGATGAGGCGAGGGTTGAAAAGGTCCCTCTTACGTCGTCTACCCGACGTCAACGTGCGGGATGACGAATGGTGTACGCCGCTCCACCATGCCGCTCGTGAGGGCCACGGCAAGATTGTCGAATTACTTCTGGAGAAAGGGGCTGAACCAAACGTCACAGACCGCATTGGTGGGGGATCGCCTCTACACTATGCGGTCGCGAGTGATTTCGTTGAGGTCGCCGTGGCGTTGATTCGGGCAGGTTCTGATTCAAACGCTGTCAGTACCTCCGGGATGCGGCCGCTACACATTGCCGCAATGAATGGGTCATCACAATGTGTCAACCTCCTGCTACGGGAGGGGGCTTTTGCGGAGGCGAGGGACTTGCTAAACCAAACGCCACTTCACTTGGCGGCAGGTATGGGTCACACGGACTGTGCAAAAGTTCTTCTGCACGCTGGGGCTTCCGTTAACCCCGAAGCCGTCGGCTGTGTTACGCCGCTCCATCTGGCAGCCTCAGGAGGCCACACACAAGTGGCCAAAGTCCTTGTTCAAGAAGGGGCCGATGTAATGGCGGCTGATAATCGAGGGTGGACAGCACTTCACTTCGCGGCGCATAAGGGGCACGACCAGATAGCTCAGGTACTGACCGTCAATGGCGCGCGCTTGGATGCCAAAGACCAAACCGGCTGCCGACCGTGCGACCATGCCATATCCAGTGGTTACAGTAGTTTGGCAAATGGCCTCCGGACACAGGACTGTCAAGACTGATTGGTTCCTCTCCAACATGTGGCTGCGTATCTTCTCTTGTCCCCCACCATGCAAATGCGGATTTCGGATTGTGGAATTGGGGATGAAGGCAGCACTGTCCACAGATGTGGTGGCCGAACGGTCATGGGCCATTCCTAATCCCCCCCAGCCCCCCGAGACCGCCGCCGTATTGACGGACAAGAGGCAAGCTTTATATAATCAGCCCAGAGGTGATAACTAATGGCAACTGTGACGCTGCCGGTGACGGAGCACGGCATTGTTATTCCACGCTCCACGGCCAACTTGCTCGGCTGCCGGCTTGGGGGTTGGGCGGCGATTGAGGTGCGGCCTCTGCCTTCGAGTGAGGAACTGAAGAAAAAGGCTGTCCTCTACGCTCTCCACAATCTTGGCGATGCCGTGTGTGTGGACGACCCAGTGTGGGTGGACGATGGCTGGAGGCTCAATATCAGGATCAAGGGCCGTCGGGGTACTTACGGGTACGTTTCCTGCTCCGTTGACGGAGAAGTGGATGGGGCACGAAGCACCTCGATAATGGAACTGCTGCACTCACTCAATGCTGAAGATACCGCGTCTTCGACAACCGAATAGCGTCACCTGTCTCCCTACCTGCGTTCGAGCCGTGTTGGCCCATCACGGACGGCATGTTTCCGAGGAGGAAGCTCTCGAGATGTGTGGCACGCGGAGCGCGGGCACGGTCGCGGACCTCGCCGTCCAAGGTCTGACCGATTCCGGCATCGATTTTGCGTTTCGGCAGTTTAGTGGACTGCAAGAACTTGATGAACTGGTGCGTGGGGATGAACCGGTTATTGCGTTTCTTTGGCACCCGTCCGGAACCGCGCACGCCGTCGTCGTTTGCGATATAGGCTCCGAGACCATCACCGTGATGGACCCCGCCATAGGCGACTACCTGGAACTCCCCATCGACCACTTCGAAACCGCGTGGTGCGACCTGCAGAATGAGGGCATGGTCATCGGAATTGCCCAAGACTGACAAGACTGAGAGTCGCGTCGTCATCCATCACTCTTCGGAGAGTGAGGCCGACAGAGGGATCGCCTCTTTGATCTTTCATATTGCTGTCGTTCTGATAATTTTCAGCAGTCGAAGAGGGCGCTCTGCTGTTCTTTCTCTGATCCCCATCAGCAAATTGCGGATTTGGGATTGCGGAATGACGGCGGTGCTTTCCAGAGATGTGGCGACTGATTCCCCAAGCCACACCGAAGCAGATACTTTCCTCCCGCCTCCCTGACCAACCCGGGACCTCCGCGGATGATGTCGTGCGCTGAATTGACGTAGTATCAGCCGGCATGTATCATTGAGCTGACCGCTGACCTCAGCATGAAGATTGGATCAGGTGGAACGATGCCTGGATGGTGTCATTTCTCTGGATTGGCGCTGACGTGAGTGCAATGGAAACCGTCTATCTTGAAACCACCATAGTGAGCTACATGGTCTCGGATCCGAGCCGTGACTTGATCATCGCGGGGCACCAGCAGATTACACGTGACTGGTGGGCCGACCGGCGGCAGTTCTTCTCTTGTTCGGTTTCCCAACAGGTGGTTGATGAGGCGTCCAAAGGAGACGCGGATCAGGCCGCTCGCCGGTTAGCGATTCTGCATACGCTGCCGAAGCTGCCCATCACTCCCACCGTCAGCCAATTGGCGGAGGAGTTGGTGCAGTCTGGAGCTATCCCGCCAAAGGCAGCAGGTGATGCGGTGCACGTGGCGGTTGCGACGGTTGCAGGTGTGGGTTATGTTTTGACCTGGAACTGTCGTCACATCGCCAATGCCCAGGTATTGAAACAAGTGGCTAACGTGTGTGCCCACTGTGGGTACGAGTTACCATCGGTTTGCACACCTGAGGAACTCATGGGAGGTGATACCGATGTGTGATGATCCCATTGTTGCCGAAGTCCGCCGCGCTCGCGACGAACTGGCCCGGAAGTTCAACTACGACATCCAAGTGATCTGCGCTGACCTCATGCGCCGTCAGGGCAAGACCATTTCCATCGAGGAGTTGCGCGCCAGCGCCGGGGAGATGGTGCCGACTCTCCGTAACGCAGATTCCGCCGCGGTGTCCCAGGCAACTGAGCGAGAATAGCGCCGCCCTTCTCTTGGAGTGGAGAGCGTGGCCGCATCTTTGATCTTGCTGCCACTCAGACAATCCCCAGCAGTCGAAGAAGACCCTCTGCTGTTCCTTCTCTTGTCCCCCCACCGTCCAAATGCGGATTGCCGAATGACGGCAGCATTGCTCGGGGTTGCGGTGCAGCGAGTATAGGAGCTTCAATCTTGTAAGACAGGAGAATTGTTTCATGTCCACATCATCAAAGATGCAAGGCGAGATCAAGACCATTGAAGTGACGGGGCGCAGGAATCCGCCCAACTGGGCGGTGCGGCAGCGCCAACTCATAGACCTGATGAACCGGGCCGCGGTGACCTTCGCGGAGCGGAGCACGCGGCCCGATGGCACTCTCTTATGGCGCACTCGATGGACCAGCATGGACGGGACCGACAACGGCTATGAGAGTTTCCTCTCCTACCCGCTCTTCTACCTGCTGGGCGGCGGGGAGCACGTCCACGACCTGGCGCGCAAGGAGTGGAACGCGATTACGTGGCAGTTCGAGCAGTTCGGCACCGTTGACCGAGAATTCGCGGTTGGCTACGACTGGTTCCACCACAGTGAGAGTTACACTTACATCTACTATCTGGCCTTGGCGGACCCTCAACACTTTATGGACCGCGCACGCGCGCTGCGCTACGCGGACATGTATATCGGCGAGGATCCCCTAGCACCCAACTGGGATGCGGACCACCGGATGCTGCGCTCGCCCCTCAACGGAAGCCACGGGCCGCGCACGGTGACGACGCCGGAGGACTGGTCCTATCACCGCCCCATCCTGTGTGATTACCTGTCCCCCTACGAGGACATCCCGGGGGTGGACAGCACAGACCCTTTCGTCAAAGTTGATTGGACCGATGATGCGATGTTCGCCCAGGTGCTCAATCTCATCAACGAACGCATGACCCGCGGCGACGTCCCCCTCAATCTGAGCGCGACAAGCCTGGTTACCAACGCCTATCTCTACACCGGCGAGGAGAAATACAAGAACTGGGTGCTGGACTACATCCGGGTGTGGATGGAGCGACGCGACCAGAACGGCGGCATCGTGCCGGACAACATCGGCCCCAGCGGTCAGATTGGGGAGTTGATGAATGGCAAGTGGTGGGGTGGGTACTATGGCTGGCGCTGGCCCCACGGGGCGCGCAACATCGTCGAGCCGGCGTGTGTGGAGGGAGGTTGTGCCATGCTGCTTACCGGCGACGACTCCTATCTGGACCTGTGCCGCTCACAGTTGGACCTGCTCTGGTCTCTCCGCAAGGAGGAGGACGAAGTCGTCAAGGTGCCCGCGCGACACGGTGACCAAGGGTGGTTCGACTACCGCTGCCCCGATCCTCTCTACTATATCCATCTCTATTGCCTGAGCCAGAGCGCCCAGGATCTGGCCCGGTTGGACGAAGTCTTCCCCGAACGCGAGGGCTTTCAGAACCTGAACCCGCGCTGGTATATGGGCAAGGCCGGCGTCTGCCCACCCACGGCGTGGTTCGCTTTCATCGAGGGACGCAATCCCGGCTATCCGGACCAGATGATCGAGTCCACGTATGCGGGCATCTGCGAGAAACTCGACCGGTTGGAGAACGACGACACCGATCCCGAGAAGCGGGAATGCTACCACTTCCACGCCCTCAACCCGGTGGTCCCTGAGGGGCTGGTCCAGATGACCACGGGTTCACCAGCGGCCATCTACAACGGCGGTTTGCTCCACGCACCCGTGCGTTACTTCGATCCGGAAACACGTCGGACGGGCCTGCCGGAGCACGTGGCCGCCCTGGTCGAAGAGGTCAGCAGAGACAGCGTCAGTCTCATCTTGGTGAACACCGACGTGGTAGACTCCCGCACGGTGCTGATCCAATCGGGGACTTTCGGAGAGCACGAGTTCACGACCGCCCGGGTTGAAGGTGCGGAGGGGGATTGTCAACAGATCGATGGACGTTATATAGCGGTGCGCCTCGGACCCTCCGCGCAGGCACGTCTCGACCTTGGCCTAAAGCGCCACGTCCATCGCCCTTCGTACGAGTTTCCACCCTTCGGATAGAAATCTCGCCGGGCGCTCAAGCTGGGGGTTGAAGAGACCGATCTGAGCATGGTGAGGGCGAGTACGCGATCCTTATCGTCCTCGATGGCCGGTGTCGTAAGATGATAAAAGAAGACGCGCCCCCCCTTCACCCTTCCATTCGGGCTGAAGGTTCGATGTGAGGCGTCACCTCCTATCCCGGGATTTCAGCCTCAACGAGCTTGGCAAGCAGTGTGAGCGACTCCTGCCAGCCGAGATAGCAGGCCTCGACGGGAATGGCCTCAGGTATTCCTTCCTGCACGATGTTCAGTTCGGTTCCACAGAACACCTTCGTAAACGACACAGTGACCTGCATCGTGCCGGGCAGGTCAGGGTCGTCGAACTTGTCGGTGTGACGGATCCGTTCGTGAGGGACCAACTCAAGGTACTCTCCTCCGAAGGAGTGGCTGAGTCCTGTCGTGAGGGTCGTGAACGACATCTTGAAAGTGCCGCCGACTTGGGCGTCCAAGTGGTGGACCTTGCCGGTGAAGCCGTTTGGCGGGAGCCACTTGACCATTGCATCAGGGTCGAGGAAGGCTCGACAGACTCGTTCTGGGGGTGCGCGGAGCACGTGGTGAAGTCGGACCGTGCTTGTAGGCATGACGAATGTTCCTTTCAACTTTTGGTGTTGCGTGACGAAGGTGTTGTGGCGCCGAACGCTGCGCATCACCAGCGCATATGGAGCGCAGCGGAATATGCGCCGAGTGCATGCGATTGTTAGCCCTTGAATCGCTGCTTGATATATTCCTGTGTCTGGCTGGCACTTAGCTCTGTGGTGGAAGGCCCTGTACGAATATAGAACCGCGCCATATCGCCGTCCTTGAGAAATATCGGCGTTGGGGACTTACGGCACTTCACAACCATAACTCTACAGTTGTCGTGGTCATCAAAATGAGCATGCAGGCTGGTCGTGGCTTGAACACCCATTCGAGTTTTGACGACATTCACCAGATGTAGGCTCATCTTGTCTTCATTTGGGAAATCATCCGCTTGAATTCCCACGGGACTACCATCATCTGAAATACCTATAACCAGCATTCCGCCATTGGTGTTCAAGAAGCCGGCCAAAGTCTTAAGCACAGACAACTCCATGCGAGGGTCTTTGTTTCCGGTATGCAGATTGGTACGCAGGGCAGACTTGAACTCTACCGCTTCGGATTCGCCATTCACAACCATCTTCGACAGATCCAACTTGGCCGTTTCCAGTTCTTCTTCGGTTTTACCGGTGACGAGAGTGGCGTACCCCTCGAAAATCACCTGTGCCATCAGTTCGCGACGCTTCTCCAGAAACTCCCGATAATCCAGATGCTCCCAGTTTGGCGGGAGAGCATGCAACCGAAACATTCGCTCAAGTTCCGTCTGGCTGAACCGTGCCTTCATGGCGGGTAGGTATTCGGTCGGTGCTTGGTCGGAGATGTCAGCATTGTCGCCCCATTCCACCAGCGCATAGTTTGCGATCTGGTTGGTTTCGCGGACGGCATTAATGCCTTGCTTGCTCAGGAAACCCTTGGGGAAGAGATGATGCCGCTCTATAGCAGAACGATTCGCATGCATCGACGGATCAAGAAAGTCTGCCACCTTGATCTTGGAGAAAAGCGCCCGCGCATCCAGAAGCACCAGCGCCGCGTGGTAAGCGAATAACGATGGACTGCGCGGGGACGAAGTGGCTAGATCATTCGGCAGCGATACGGCCCAAAAATCATGGGTGAGCGTTATGTCGCAGATTTGGGAGAGTGACTTCGCAAAATCGTCGGCCGTGTTTGCATCACGGAGTCGGGCGAGATCGAACTCCATGGCTGATTCCGGCGAGCCGGTAAAGCGACCGGTGACCGCCGACATGAAAAACCATCTGGCAATCACCCTCCGTAGGTCAAACTCGGGGACTTTGTATTCAGTGCGGCCGATCAGGTAAAGCATGTAGGAAAAAAGCAGGTTGTTTTGCGAACTGATCATCTTGCCGCTGCGGAAACCGGCCTGGCGGACACTGTTCATGAAGTCGTGCCAATACTGCAAGTTCAGCGTCCGTTGTTGTGCCTCCTTGAGCAGTTCAAACTGCTGCACCCGTCGTTCATCACTGAATTTTTCGGTTTCCAAATCCTTACCACGCAAAATCGAGTAGACATATTTCAACCGGGCCCGTTTGAATGCCACACCCACGCCCACCTTCAACAACTGATCCGGAGATGGTTCGATAAAGTGGTTAAATGGCGATGCCTCGCCTTTTGAAGGTTTGCGGGATTCGCGACAGAAACGTTCCAGACCGGCACGCCCTTCATCCCAAAAAACCGACATCAAAGTCAGAATAAAGTCGGCCTGGTTTAGCGGTGTGCCCTTGCTGTTGATGCGTACGAACACATCCGACACCGCCTCCTCATTAATATCCGATGCCAACTCCAAGGCCGTAAATGGAAAACCCAGCAATCCCTGAAGTTTAAGAATCCGATCCTCGATAAGCAATTCCTCGGCTTCACTTATTTCACGGTTTATCCGCAGGCCTTCAAGGTAGTTCCGAATAATCCTGGTTATTTTGGCATCCGCGCTCCACAAAACGGAGATGTCCGAGATGAACGACTTGTCACGCAAAATGGCGGCGTCGGCCACTTCAAATTTTTCTTCCAGCGGATTAAAGGCAATCTGGATTTGTTCATTTTCGAAGTTTTCCCGTAGTACTGGAATGTTCTTAATAACGGCATACAGGGAAGTCAGGCGCTGTTGTCCATCCACGATCACCAGACGGGGCGGCTTCTGCTTGTTATCGGTTCCGATGGTTCGGCTAGCATCAACCAGCGCGCTTTGCCAGAACAACAAATAGCCAACCGGGTACCCTTTGTACATAGAATCGAATAGATCGCGAACCTTTGCATTCTTCCACACAAAGGGGCGTTGGATGTCAGGCAACCCGATCTCACCAAGCCCGATGTATTTGACCAATGAACCAAGGTCATAATCTACTTTTGTGAATACCGTTTCGCTCATCTTGTCTCCATAGCAGGGCTAACAGTGTCTTTTCTACGGATTCTATCCGAGCGGCATCCTATCACTTGCCTGCGAGTGAGTCAAACCTGAAGGCACGCAAGGATGGCGAAACGGCATCCACCAGTCGCCTTCTTTGTTGCCAGATGATGTTGCGCTGAGTATCATAGTGCAGCACTTGGCGGTACCGTTCGCGAGACGACGCGGAAAGGAGCAGGAGATGAGACATCTTTGGTTGATTGCGAGTCTGGCATTGCTGCTTGGCGCGTCACTTGTGAGGGCGGAACCTGCCTCGAAGCCGATGGTTCTGTACGTTGCTCCCGTCGGCAGTGATGCGTGGTCAGGGAGAACGCCCAAGGCAAACAAGCAAAAGACGGACGGACCATTCGCCACGCTGGAGCGCGCGCGGGCGGAATTCTGATACTGGAATGAGAGGGACATCAACATGAAGAAGAACGCATTGGCAATGCTAACCTGTTTGTATCTACTGCACGGAGGTGTGTATGCTGTGAACTACTACGTGTCGCCCAAGGGCAACGACAACAATCCCGGCACGAAGGCGAAGCCCTTTGCAACCCTCGAGCGCGCGCGGGACGAAATTCGCATGCTCAAGAAAGCTGGACGACCGGAAGGCGACGTGACCGTAGGGATTGCTGGTGGCATCTATGAACTCCAGCAACCCATTGA
>Ga0210028_1002794_pt1 | contig 13552 bp, 8 predicted proteins | sample CryGeymeta201513_FD_185468 | JGI IMG/M metagenome (GOLD analysis project Ga0210028, IMG submission 185468) | Groundwater microbial communities from Crystal Geyser aquifers in Utah, USA - Crystal Geyser metaG 2015-13 (SPAdes) (version 2) | ecosystem: Environmental > Aquatic > Deep subsurface >...
TTCAACATATTTCGCGGCCTTCATACATTTGTCTCATATTGGAGTAAATATGAAATTCATCCAAAACCAAGCGTTATGTATGCGGAACTAACTTATAGATGTACCTGTAAATGTGGTTTTTGTGAAAGGTGGAAAGTTGGACCAAAAATGAGTAAGAACGAGCTTACTACAAACGAATGGAAAACAATTTTGACCGATGCTTATAGGATTGGGGTAAGATATGTTGGTTTTACTGGAGGTGAGGCTTTTTTAAGAAAAGATATTTTTGAACTTGGAAAATTTGCCAAAGATTTAGGCTTGAATATTACAGTCGCGAGTAATGGGACATTAATTAACGAAAAAAACGTAAAAAGAATTGCCGATACATTTGATTCTGTTACAATTTCAATGGACGGAATAGAAAGAGGAACTCACGATTTGATTCGAGGAGTGAAGGGAGTTTACGACTCCGCCACAAAGGCACTAGCTTTATTAAAAGAACAAGGCGTACCGTTGGCCGTAAATATGGTAATAACAGCTAGTAATTATTCCGAGATTGATAAATACATTGATTTTTTTGGGAAAAGGAACATTCCCATTCAACTTACGCCTGTTCATAATTACGAAACCAGTTTTCTTAAAGTTAAAGAAGAATTAAGAGACATCAATCCGGGTGAATTTAGAAAAGTTTGGAATAATTTATCAAAGAAACACCATTTTTTAAACAATTTTTTTTATAGCGAAGTTCCCACCTTTTTTGAAAATCCCAAGAAACTTCTCAATAAATATACATGTTTTGCCGGTTCAGTTATGTTTTTTTTAAATCCTTACGGGGAGGTATTCCCTTGCGAGTTTAATAGAGTTAGTATGGGCAGTCTTCGTAACGAACCATTAAAAAAAATATGGGAAAAGGCAAAAAAATTGAGGAAAAACATTTCTTCTTCAAAGAGGTCTTGCATTTGTTGGACGCACTGCGTTGTTCCGCTAAATAATAATTTGTCACGATATATATGTTGGGGGACTAACCATTTATGAAAAATTCTTCATATAAACCAACATGGTATTTGTATGACACCCCGCCAAATCAAGATATTTGTTCCATGGTGCAACCGAACAAGAGGGTTTTGGATATTGGTTGCGCAACAGGAAGAATTGCCGAGTTGTTGAAAAAAGAAAAAAACTGTTTTGTGGTGGGGATTGAAGTTAATAAAGAGATGGCTGAAATTGCGAAAAAAAGGTGTAATAAAGTAATAATCGAAAACGCCGAGACAGTAAAAAAAATAGATTTCCCGAAGGGTTATTTCGATATTATAATTTTTGCCGACGTTCTTGAACATTGCAGTAACCCCGGAGAAATTTTGACAAACTTAAGGGGATATTTATCAGATGAGGGTTATATTTTGATTTCCGTTCCCAATGTGGCAAATTGGGAAATCAGATTGAAATTATTAATGGGCAAGTTTGACTATAAAGGCGGAACGATACTGGACACCGGCCATTTAAAATTTTTTACCCTATCTTCAATAACACGACTGATTGAGCAGTCAGAATATAGGGTGGTTGGGGTAAAAACAAGAAACGCGAGACTGAGCCGTCTAGGAAAAACTTGGAAAACGTTTTTTTCCTGGGGATTTGTCTTAAAAGCAATAAAAACGAAAAAGATAATTGCAAAATGAAACCTGTTAAAAAAAAGATTGGTAAAATTGGAAAAGTTTTATTAATAGATCCGAAAGGATTTGGCTCTGGTCTCAATTTAGGATTAGGGTATTTAGCTGCCTCTTTAACAAAAAACGGTTACAAGGTAAAAGTTGCTGATTGCAATAATGATTTCGACAGATTATCTTCCGGGCCTAAAATTAATTTTTTTATAACTGGTGTTTCGGAATGGCACCAAAAAATTGATAAGGCTTTGGCGTGGGAACCTGACTTGATTGGTATCAGTATTAATAGTTTCAGCCTGGATAACTCTATTGAGATAATAAGATATTGTCAGTCACTGGCTGAAGAAGAAGTTGTTTACATCGCCGGAGGACCACATGTTACAATGTTCAGAAAAGAATTTCTTAAGAAGAATAAAGACCTTTTTGATTTTGCGGTTGTTGGTGAAGGCGAAGAAACCATACTTGATTTAATCCGGAATATTTCTAATCCCAGAAAAGTAAAAGGGATAGTTTTTTACGATTATAAGAAAAAAACGTTTGTTGAAACTGCAACCAGACCTCTAATTGCCAATTTAGATAGTCTTCCTTTTCCAAATTTTGGTGTTTTTGACAGCGTTGATCCTAAAAAAGGGCTCTACAACTATCAAATGATTAGTTCCAGGGGATGTCCTTACAAATGTGTATTTTGCAACCATTTGTGGTCATCAAAATGGCGGGCTCGGTCACCTGAAAATATAACAAGAGAAATAAAAGAGATAAAGAAAAAATATTCGATTGAATCACTAACTTTTTGGGACGACAATTTTACTTTGGATATTGCGAGAGCAAAGAAAATTTGTGATTTGTTTATTTCTGAGAGATTGAATTTAAAATACTATTTAGCCGGGATGAGGGCCGACAGAGTAGATGAAGATTTGGTAAAAAAATTAAAAGAGTCGGGGTGCCAAGGGATTTCTATTGGGATTGAAGACGGAGATCCGAAAACATTTCCGTTTGTACAAAAAGGTGAAACAGCGGAGCAGATTGAAAAAACAGTAAGGTTAATTCAAAAATATAAAATTCCCCTTTTGACATATATGGTAACAGGGTTAATTAACCATTCATATAATTCATTTTTAACTTCTTTAGAGTTTATTAAAAAACTTGATGTTAAAGCCCATTGGAGTATTGCTTTTCCTTTCCCAAATACTCCATTGTTTGAGTGGGCAAAGAAAAACGGAAGGTTTCTCATGACTTTGGAAGAAGGGTTTAGACATAGTATGACCAATAAAGATCCGGCGGTTGTTTTTGAGACAAAAAACTATACTAAAAGTGAAAGGCTAAAGGCGTATTATCTTGGTAACTTGAGAAGCGGAAACTATGACATGGTTGTAAGTTCAAGGAGCGGAAATATTTTTCAAATGGCACTTGAAGTAGTCGAAGCAATTTGGCGATATGATAGACCACAAATTTTGCAGCATTTTTCAGTCTTGCTGAGGATTTTTGTTCAATCGTTTATACATTTTGGTAAGATAGAACAGGTAACTTGAATGAAGACTATTTTTATTAAGGTTTTTCCTTGTATAGTTATTCTTTTGTTAGGCTTACCCGCCCTTATGTTGTTTAGAAAGGGTTTGCCAGTAGCTTCCGGTGATTTTTATGTGTATTTAGATCCCGGCTCACTTCTTTCAAGTACTTTTTATTCTTGGAACGAAAGACTTCATGGCGGTTTTCCAAACTTTGCCGTTGCTCAGATTTTTCCATTTTTTTCCTTTTGGTGGTTTTTTGAAAAAATTGGGCTTTCATTGGTTAACATTCAGCGTTTATGGACCTATTCGTATTTTGTCCTTTCTGGTTTCTCAATTTATTTCCTGGTGCAATACCTCGGCAGAAAAATGGAAGTTCCCGATGGCCTGCCGTTAAAATTGGGGGCGATTTTATCCGCTTCCCTGTACATGATTAATATGTTTACCGGTATTGATATGTTTAGCCCCGTTCTCCGTCCCGTACAGGCGGTTTTACCCTTAATTTTTCTGCTTTGGATGAAAGGCTTGGAAAATAGATCAATAAAATATGCGGTTGCTATTTGCCTTGTCTCGCTGCTTTATTCTTCTTCTAATCATAATTTAGCTGCTGTCAGTCCGATTTATCTGATAATGTTTTTGTATTTTATCTTTTTTCTTCTTTTTAAAACGCATGAACTCGTCAAAATAATAAAATTTGGTTTAGTTACCTTAATTTTATTGTTGCTTTTTAATCTCTGGTGGATTTATCCGGAGTTTTTGGCCTTAGCTGACATATCGAAAGGCGTACAATCTGCAGCGGCTTCGGTAAGTTTTTTAACCAGCACGCCGTTATTGGAGGCCTTGAGATTTATGGGTTCATGGGCATGGAAGAGTTCTTATGAGGGGATACCACATTTTCCTTATGCCTTAAAATACGATCAATTTCCTTTAGTGTTTTTAACATATTTAATCCCGGCGTTTTGTTTTTTTTGCCTTCTTTTTAGTAAAAAAGTCAAAAAGGAAATACTTTTTTTGGAATTGGTTTTGGTGATCGGACTTTTCTTTGTAAAGGGAATTTTGTCTCCTTTTGGGAAAATTTTTTCTTTTTTATATCGTAATTTTCCGGGATTTTGGGTTTACAGGGAACCATATACGAAGTTTACTCTTATTAACGTTTTTTCTCTTGCTTGTTTACTTGGTTTAGGCTTTGTTTTTCTTATTCAAGAAATTAGAAAAAGAAGATTATTTGTGTCCAGGCCAAAATTGGCGAACACACTTACACTAAGTCTTTGGATCTTTTTGATAGGAATAATTTTATATAACAGCTATCCCTTTTTGACAGGAGAAGTAGTATTTGATGGGCATTATAAAGTAATGCGTTCTTGGTATGCTAAAATTCCTTCTTATTGGAAAGAAACCAAAAATTGGTTTGAAACTAACGACAAACAGGATTGGCGTCTTTTGGTTTTACCAAAAGCCGGTTATAGCCATGCTTACAATTGGGAGGTCGGCATGAGCACGGCCGCACCCGTTGCCCATGTACTACAAGAAAAACCAATAGTTTTTTACTCTTCTTTCCCTATTTCTGTTACAGAAGAACTAGTAAATAAAATTTATGATATTTTGAATTTTAAAAGAAATGATCAGTTAATTAATGTTTTATCTTTATTGAATGTAAAATATCTTCTTCAGCAGAACGATTTGGACTACAATAATCAACTCTCAATTTCTACCTTTTCTCCCAACGAGATGAGAAAGATACTTTCTTTATATCCGGAAACGGAAAAAGTGGCAAGTTTTGGCCAGCTGGATATTTATCAGATAAAAGAAAATTTTTTGAAACCCAAGATTTTTGTCCCCAGTCAGATAGTATATTCTGAAGTAAAATTAGTAGACTTAATTGATTTTAAATTACCGTTTTCCTTAAATGATAGCGTTGTTTTTTATTCTCATGACTTAACTGAAGGACAAAAAGAAAAAGTAGAATTAATGGCAAATGAAATTGTCGCTACTTCCAGCGCGATAGGAAAAAGGGGTTTTTTGAGTGATAACCCTGAGGTTGATTTTCAAAAAATTAATCCGACTGAGTACAAGGCTACGGTAAAAAATGCTCAAAAGCCGTTTTTTCTGACTTTTTCCGAAACATTCAACAATAAATGGGAAGCTTACATTAATAAAACAAGGATCTCCAAGGAGAACCATCTTAAAGTTAATGGTTTTTCAAATGGTTGGTTGATAAATAAAACCGGTGATTTTGAGATAGAAATTAGATATTCAGGGCAGAAATTATTAAATATCGCTTATTTAATTTCGGGAACTTCACTCATATTAAGTTTTATAGTTCTTGCCGTTAACATCAAACGCAGAAAGAATTAAAAATGAACTTATTTTTTAAAAGAAACTGGCCGCTATTGATAATAATTCTTTTAGGACTGATTCCTCTTTGGTGGTTTAGAGAGGGAAATATTTATGCCGGCGGCGATAACACAATTTATATTAATCCGTCAGCCACCTTTTTTAATTTTCATTTCAGTTGGTTGGACAAGATAGACACCGGAGCACCGAATTTGATTAAAGCCATCGCCTTTCCTTTTTCCTTTTTTTGGTTTTATTTGGCAAAGCTTGGTTTTGCGTTGGTTAATAGCCAAAGACTTTGGGTTGTTTTACATTTTATGCTGCCAGGCATAACAATGTACTTTCTTATAAGATACCTATATGATTCATCTTCCAAAAAAGGGGCGGTTGCAGCGCTTTTCGGGTCACTTTTGTACATGTTTAACCCACTGGTAATGATGGACGCGTTTTCACTGGGGTTGCGTCCGCTATTAATTTTTTTTCCATTGCTGCTTCTTTTTTTAATGAAAGGGCTTGATCAGGAAAGGTTTTCATTGAAATATCCTTCATTAATTGCGTTGATCTCCATTGGTTATTGTACGGCCAATATTAACCTTTCTTTTGTCTTGCCCATGTATTTTGTTTTGTTTTTTTATGTTGTCTTTTTTATGGTAAAAACAAAAAGATTTAAGCAAGCAATATTTATCTCTTTTTCAACAATTATTTTGGCATTGTTGGTCAATTTGTGGTGGATTTCAGATTCTTTGTTGGCAATGGTTGGAAGCAATGACATTATTGCAGTAATAAGGTCATATAATTTTTTAGAAAGAACGTCCATATATGAAACTTTTCGATTGATGGGCTCTTGGGCTTTTAGAATAGATTTTAACGGCATGAAAAATTATCCCTATTCTTCTAATTATTACCAATTCCCGGTAGTTTTTACGACATATTTTGTTCCGTTTTTTGCCTTCTTGTCCTTACTATTTAATAAAAACAGGAAAGAAAAAATATTTTTTGCATTTTTGGCGCTTATTGGGATTTTTCTGGCAAAAGGAATAAGGTTCCCTTTTGGAGGTTTTTATCAATATTTGTATGATAATGTTCCGGGCTTCGGAGTCTTTAGAGAACCTTTTTATAAGTTTAGCATTATTCATCTTTTGGCTTTTTCCGTTCTGGTTGGGTGTTTTGTGGAAGACTTTGGTCATTATTTGAAAGAAAAAATATCAGCTTTCTTTATTAAAAGATTCTCTTTCGTAGTGGTATTTTTTCTCTATGCAGTCTTGACAGCCATAATTTTTAGTACCGGTTTTCCATTACTTACTGGTAAGAATGTTCAAGATAAAAATTGGTATAAAGACAGCCGTTATTCCCTGTTTGTCAAAGTTCCGGACTATTGGGAAAAGATTCATCTTTGGTTTGAGAAAAATGATCCTCTTTCCAGAGTAATTGTTTTTCCCAGAACGTATTATGGCCAATCGTATAACTGGCCTTTGGGTGTTACTGTCGGAGATCCTGTTGCCGAATATTTAATTCCTAATCCGGTAATCCGTCGTCCCATGTACCTGAATACCGGTCATGATCGTTTGGCTGGCTTGCCTTACGAGTTGATAGGTGATGAAGAGAAAACTGACCTTTTTCCGTTTTTTGATCTGCTGGCAATAAGGTATGTTTTACAACAAAACGATGCTTTCCCGAATGAGTTTATGAGAGTTTTTGGCCCAGAAAAGATGAAAATATTTTTAGAAGAACAAAAAAAGCTAAAGCGGGTAGAAAGAATAGGGAATTTAGATATTTATGAAGTAATAAGAGATAATCCTGCCCCTCTTATTTACCAAGCGGGGGAGATAGTTTATGTCAGCGGTGGTTTGGAATCGTTGACTGATATTTTTCCACGTTATCAATATAAAAGCGGAAGTTTATTTTTATTTTCAAAAGAAGCTCCTTTACTGCCGGAGGTAGAAGTTGCAATGGCCTCGAAAATTCTGATACCAATAAGAACGGCGGATTTGCCTAATAATACGTCTTTTAGTTTTGAGATTCCCAGAGCGGGATCTTATCAGCTACTGGTTGACGATGTTTTTTATCGACGTATTCTAAAAACATCCAGAATGTTTTCTCTAACCTTAAACGGTCGCTCTTTTCTTTTAGGTAATAATAACAACAAAGTTGTAAAAAATATCGATCTTGGAAATCTTAAAGAGGGAGTTTATACTTTGACCGTCAATCTTCCTATTGCTGAACCTCAAAATGAAAATTCGGTTAACAAAGCACCGTTTTTGTTGGTGGGAGATTTTAGTTCTGGTTCAGCCGGGCAACAAGCGACAATTTTGTCTTATCAAAAGCTTAATCCCAGCAGGTATAAGATTAATGTTCAAAATACAGGGAAACCGATTACCTTGATTTTTAATTCAACCTTTGATAAAAAGTGGAGTATTTCCACTAAAGAGTTTACCTTACGTAGTCAACATTTTCTGGCTAACGGTTACAGCAACGGTTGGTATATTGAAACTCCCGAATTATTCGACGGCAGTGAATATGAATTGGAAATCGAATATTCCCCCCAGAAGGTTGCCGATATAAGTTTGTATCTTTCTCTTTTTACCATAGCGACCATTCTTCTCTATTTCATTTTTAACAGGAAAACCAAGTTTTCCAAGAGTGAACTTATCCCAACGAGGAAAGAAAACTTAATGGAGGAAAAGGAAGAGGGGAAAACTTCTCTTTCCGAACAAATATTTCCCGGTTTAAAAGAAAGAATATTTAAAATAAAATCTCATAATTCTTTATTCGTATTTTTGATAAGGCTGTTGGCGTTCGTTTTATATTTGTATTTTTTGTTTATGAAATATAAAGGTCACCAAGTGTCAATAGATATAATATTTAGTTTACTTGTTCTTGGCTGGATTTTAAATGTAATTATTCAAAGGTTTTCTTACAAAATCTCCATATTGCTTGGGCTGATTTTTCTTTGTCTTTGTCCTTTTTGGCGTTTTTACGGACAAGAAAAATTTGCCCAGGATAGCGCAACCCTGGCTTTTCTTTTTATATCATTTTCTGTTTGTCAACAACTTAGTATTTTTTTTAAAAGAAATAAGATAAAATAATATATGATGGTTGGGGAATTTTTAGACCGCTATGGTGTAGAGAAAAAGTTAAGTAAGGTCTTTTCTTTTGTGTTGTATTGTGTGTTTTCTTCGCTGTTGTGTCTTTTTGTTTACTTGGCAATATTTTATCCGGTTGATTTTTTGGTGACAGAAAAATTTTTAATTGCGGAAAGAATTCCTCAAATCATAAGCTCTATATTCTTATTAATCATTGTTGCGGTTATTACCTTAGTTAATTGGAAAAAACTAGTTAAGTCGTTTTTTACCGGAGCACTTATTGCCTTATTGGCTGTGGTGATTTTTTTTGGAAATCGTTTTTATCTTCAAAAAAAGAGCCGGTCTGAAATAGGGCCAAAAATTTTTCAAATAGATCCTAAAGCGGGCCTTCATGGGCAATTTGTATCAATAACAGGTAAAAATTTCATTTCGGAAGGCAAGGTTGGAAAGGTCTTTCTGGGTAAAGATAAGATGATTATTCTTATCTGGGAAGATGACAGGATCCTATTCGAACAACCTTTTCTTGATAGATTTGGTCCGGAAAAACTCTATTTGGTTCGTTCTGACGGAGTGGAAAGCAATAAAATAAATTATTATGTTAAAAATCCGGGGGAGTGAAGTTAAAACATAAAAACCAAAATGAATAAAAAGCGGCTTGTTGGTTATTTAATGAAATTTTTTTCAACAGCGGCAATGACAATGTTTTTGCTGGTCGTTGCCGAAAGGTTCGGTTATGGAATTAGAGGAGTATCTTTCAAATTATTACGACACAGTGCTTTGATTGCCTTTTTTTTGTTAATCGTTTTGAATCTTCGTTTAGTCTTATTAAAATTGATGGTTTTAGCAGAATGGGGGATTAAGGCTTTAATATCGGTGGTAGGTATTGGGGGCCGATGGGCCGGGAAAATAATTAGGTCAAAGAAAAATATTGAGTCCGGATTGGCAGGAAAAACGGTAAAGTCGGAAAGGAAAACACAAGTTAAAAAAGAAACTTTTCGTTTTTCCGTTTTTTTTCGTCGGTTTTGCGGTGCCGGAAATAAAGACGCCAATAAGAATAAGCCGAAAGGTTTGATTAAGTACGGATTGATTCCGTTGATTCTTTTTTTGCTGGGAATAAAATTAACGCTTTTAAGCATAGAACTGAAGGGGGAGAGATTTAATGTGGTTGTTCAAAATTTAGGCTGGAATAGTTTGAGTTACTTAAAAGCAAGCGAGTTAATGGCGGGCGAAATAATTTCAGGGGAGTTCACCGCTAAAAACAATAATTTAGGAACCGTAGCAATTCGGTTCGATACTCTCAAGCGGATAAACAATGATGCCTTGAGGTTTAAAATAAAGGAAAAAGGAAGCACCCAATGGTATTACAATAATGATTACCAAACTCAGGTTTTTTCTCCAGACCAATTATTCCCATTTGGCTTTCCTAAAATTAGTGATTCGGCAGGCAGGATATTCCAATGGGAGATTGAGTCTGTCAGCGGAAAGGAAGGTAATGCTATCAAGTTAAGTAGACTTGAACCGGTGTTGCAAATAAAGTACGAATTTGTGCAAAGAGAACTAATTAAAAACCCCAAAGCTTTTATTATTTTCTCGATCAAAAGGTTTGGTGACATTATCAATAGTGAATATTTGCCATTGTTGGTGATATATTTTTCACCCTTTTTTGTTTACCTTATTGGGATTGTTTTTACTTCGGGGATAAATGCCCGTGATTTGATTTTAGCTTTACTAGTTTTTCTTATTGTTGCAAACATATCGGATGTAGGACCAGGGAACGATTATGTTTTTGGTACCATATCAATCTTATGGTTAGTCATAAACTTCATATTCGGTCTCAAAGGGAAACTGTCGGTGGTTCTGGGACTGATATTTTTGTTGTTAACGGCTTTCTTTCTATCTGTTGGGAATGAACCGCTGTCGGAGAGAATTGCTATTTGGGCGTATCTCTTTCTTTTGGCCGGGGTTATTTTGATTTCTTGTGAGAAAACCTCTGAAGAACATGTTGAAACAAAATAAAAGTAGTTTGGTTGCCAGAATTTTCTTGGTAGTTTTAATTTTTCTGGGATTTATTTACCGGCTTGGGGGTTTGTCACAAAATCATTCTTTTTGGACGGATGAAGAACATGTTGCAATTTTTGTCAGAGCCATTTTGGAAAGAGGCAAACCGGTTTTGGCCAACGGATACACAACTGGTTTATTTCAACCACTTCAATATTGGCTTGGTGCGCTCTTCGCCAAGATCTTTGGGCTAAACGAGTTTGCCCTTCGGCTTCCTTCGGTAGTTTTTGGCATATTAACCATTTGGGCAACATATGTGTTGGGGGAAAAACTGTTTAACAAAAGAGTAGGCTTGTTGGCTGCTTTTTTTATTACCTTCTTGAGAATTGAAATCCTTTGGTCAAGACAGGCGAGACCCTATCAGGCACTGCAGTTTCTGTTCTTATTGGGTGCATATTTTATTTATAAATTGGTCGAAGAAAAAAAACTTAAAATAAAATATTTATTTGCCGTTGTCACTATCGGTGTTTTGGCTGCCCTTTTCCATGGATTAGGGATAGTCTTTTTCATAGTTTTGCTCGTTAACCTGATTTTTCTTAAACCGGCCTGGCTTCGTTTAAAGTGGATTGCCGGCGGACTAGTTATTGTTCCTTTGGTGGCCGGAGCTTTTTGGCCTTATGTTTCTAACATCATCAGTAACTTTGGAAAAATAAACAATCTCTATTTTTACCGAGTTTTTCTTTGGTACAACTATTCTCTTTTTGTTTTTCTTGCGCTGATTGGTATTCTTTATCTCTTAATTGAGAAAAAAAAGACCTGGTTTTTACTCTCTTCATTTTTAGTAATCCAGTTCACGATTGCTTCATTTCTATTAAATCAGCCTTTTACGAGATATCTGTATGTTGTTTTTCCTTTTTTGATTTTAATAGCTTCTTATGGCCTTTGGTCAGCTATAGAAGCAGCAAAGATGACTAATCCTTTAAAAACGATTACGGTTTGTTTTTTGGTATTTTTTATTGTTGGGATGGGTTGGAAATTTGCCTTGTTCCCTAAGAGTTATTATCCTCTTAACGAGGATATGCAAGAGATTCCCCAAGTTGATTGGAAAAATATTTACAGTTTTATCTCTGAGAAGTTGAAAGAAAACCCTGGAACTATTCTTGTTTCAAACTGGACTGATTTGCCTATTTGGTTTTTAGGGGAAGGAAGCTTGGATTATTTAATCAGGAACGAAACACGGCAGGACACATTTACCGGGGCAAAAGTTATTAACAATCTTGAAAGTTTTAAATCTTTAATTAGCCAAAAACCAAGAGGTCTTTTGATAATTGACAGTTGGGACAATTATGTACCGGAGGGAGTAAGAGAGTTTGCTAAAGAAAATTTAAAAGTGGAATTGGAGAACGACCGGCTTTATCCGATTCAGCCAAGATATTGGCCTGTTGCAGTTTATTCTTGGGGCTTGAAGTAGAGGATGAAAAAGCCGGTTTTATTGAAAACCTGGTGGGTAATTGTTATCTTTTGTTTTCTTGTAGAACTTATTCTTTTATGTAGAACCTTCTTCTTTCATGATGAATGGACTTTTATTCACCAAATTCTTCTCTCCCCGATAAGTTTTATATTAACTCCCCACAATGGACACTTTTGGCCTCTTTTTGCCGGAATATATTTTCTGATGTATAGATTATTTAGTCTTAATTATTGGCCTTACGAAACTGTATTATTGGTTGTTCATTTTGCCAATGTTTATCTTCTTTATTTAATTATTGGTTTATTGTCTAAAAATAAGTTTGTCGCATTTTGTTTTTCTCTTGTTTTTTTAGTCAGTTCGGTTTATTGGGAAGTGCTTTTTTCCGCCTCGACCTTACCGACGGTTCTGTGTCTGTTCTTTATAAATTTTGGGATATATCTTTATATGATTTATAAAAAAAGAAAGCAAAGAAAATATTTGTATTTATCAGGGGTCTCTTTTTTGACCTCCGGATTTTCTTGGGGTGCCGGTTTGTTTTTTCCGTCAATATTTATTTTGCTTTTAATAGCCAAGATAGCTAGTAGAAAGAAAATTAGATCAAAGGAACTCCTTGTTTATCTTCTTGTTCAAGGGATCTTGTTTTTGATATATATTTACTTTTCCGGGAAAGGAGCGGTTGGTGTTTTCGATTTAAACAAAGTAATTCTTTTTACTGTCTCCGGAATCAAGTGGCTTATAGTCAGTTTTTATACTTCAAGCCCCGGCTTTACAAAGATATTTTTTGTGATTGTAGTCGTTTTTGTTTTTCTTTTATATCAGTCCCTAAGAACTAAAAGAAATTGGATAACTTTTAGGGGTGATTTATTCGTCGATATTCCCTGGTTAATTTTTGCTCTTTCCGGGGTATTCTATTTTTATCTTATTTCGGCTCTCTCACGTTCCCAAATTGACATGCGATTAGCCTTCTCCTCCCGATATACCTATCTTCCGCTTTATTTTTTGGTAGTATTCAGTTCTTTGGTTGTTGACTGTTGGCTGTCGGTGGCTTCCTTGAGGACAAAAAAAATATTATTTGTTTACTTTCTGGCGCTCTTTTTTGCCAATATTTATTTTTTTAGAATTTATTACAGAAGTTGGACGGAAACTATAAGCCTTCCTAATAAAAAGCTTTTTTTACAGATCGTTCATACCGCTTCCGACGAAGAGAGGGCCAAAATTACCATCCCCAGTACCTTTCATGACTTTTACAAACCGGAAGATATTTACTTTATTTTTTCTCACTCGAGGCAGAGCGTTTCTCAACGGTAATCATACCAAATTTTTGCTCTTCGTCAATAGTGGTTGTTTTATTTAAATTATCAATTGCTCTTTGTCGGAAAATTTTGTAAGTGTCTCCCCACCCAGGCTCGATAATTAAAAATTGGTCCGAGACTTTTGTTTCTTTAGTAGGAAGGTAGCCATATTTTTTTTGTCCATACCAGGAATACAGATAATCCCAGAGCGGACTAATATATAAAGGTA
>Ga0210028_1002814_pt1 | contig 13505 bp, 9 predicted proteins | sample CryGeymeta201513_FD_185468 | JGI IMG/M metagenome (GOLD analysis project Ga0210028, IMG submission 185468) | Groundwater microbial communities from Crystal Geyser aquifers in Utah, USA - Crystal Geyser metaG 2015-13 (SPAdes) (version 2) | ecosystem: Environmental > Aquatic > Deep subsurface >...
GGAGAATGTCTCGGACTTCAGATCGCGCACGCACTGAGACTCGTCGCGACATTGTCATTCCAGTGGCGCCCTTCTGGGGGACGCGAGTCGTCGACGATCTCGATCTCCGCGAGGTCTTCCGCTATGTCAATCCCATTGCCCTCTTCAAAGGGCAATGGCAGATTCGCGGATTGAGCAGGAAGGGATTCGAGACGGCCGTCGCAGAAAAATATCGGGACTTGTTGCAGGAACTGCAGGAGGAGGTCATTGGTGATGGACATCTCGCGCCGCGCGCTGTCTACGGTTTCTTCCCGTGCCAGTCAGAACAAGACGACCTCGTCCTTTACGAACCCGAGGGGAGTCGGGAAATGTGTCGCTTCACTTTTCCCCGACAGAAAGACCGCAGCCAGTCCTGCATCTCCGATTACTTCATGTCGGTGGGTTCCGGCGTCATGGACGTGGTAGCGCTCCAACTTGTCACGATCGGGGCGAAGGCAACCGAACTCAGCCGGGAGTATTTTGCGAAGGATAAGTACACCAAGTACCTCTACTTCCACGGACTCAGCGTGGAAGCTGCTGAAGGTCTCGCAGAGCTTGTCCACAAGCGCATCCGTGAGGAACTCGGCATCGCGGGAGATGACGCTCCCGAAGTAGAGCAAATCTTCCACCAGCAATACCGCGGCAAGCGCTACAGCTTTGGCTACGGCGCGTGTCCTGATCTCGAAGACCAGGAAAAGCTGGTACGGGTTCTCGATGCAGAGAACTCCATCGGCGTCAGGCTGACCACCGGCTATCAACTCGAACCCGAACAATCCACCTCCGCCCTCGTCGTCCACCACCCCGACGCGAGGTACTTCAACGTGTAACCCGGCCCCTGCCGGATCGGCCATATTGCCTTTTCTCGTCGGTTCCGGCATCGTCACGGGAACGTACCTCCCATTCACTGCTGCGGTATGTCGTGGACCTCGTGTCGAACAAATCCGGGTTGAGCGTGACGCCCAATCCCGCGCCGCGGGGGATGTCAACGAAACCGTCCCTGACCTCAATCTGTTTGTCGATTAGCCTGGGATAGACGGTGTGGATGTGTGCTCGAACGGTCTCCTGGTAGCAGCAGGTTGCGACGGCGGCGTTGACGTGCAGACCGGCGTAGAGAGTGAGCGGGCCGGTACAATCGTGCATGGTGACGGGTATGTTGTGGGCTTGCGCGAGATGAGCGATCGCGCTGTCTCGGAAATTCCCCCCACCCACGTTGGGTCAATCATCACGTAGTCGGCTGCGTGTTTCTGCAACAGTTCCGCGAAGTCGGGGCGCGCCAACAGCATCTCGCTGGCGGAGATGGGCAGGCGTGATTGGCGGCGGAAGTCTGCGAGAGTTTCGAGGTTGTCCATCTTCAGAATGTCCTCAAGCCAGAGCGGGTTCAGGTCACGCAAGCCATCGGCAATCCGCAGCGCTGCGGGGAGCAGGAAGAACGCGTGTCCGTCTATCATGAACTCCATGCGCGTCCCGAACGCCTCACGAATCTTCCGCAAAGGAGTGATAGCCCGCTCGACGTCTTCCCGCGAAATCCGCATCCCGCCGTGCTGATGGGCCGCCGCGTCGAACGGCCACACTTTCATTGCTGAATAGCCGGATTCCAGCAGGTCCTGCGCCAGCGCGGCAGGATCGTGAAAGAAGTTGAATGAGTCGGACAGTGGGCCAGGCTCTCCGAGGCTGCCGTACCCAGGCCACCCCTGATCGCCATTCGCCTTGATTCCGTAGGTCGGATTCCCACAACTGTTGTAGACGGGAATCCTGTCGCGCACCGGCCCGCCCAGAAGCCGGTAGATCGGTTGGTTGCAGACTTGTCCAAGGATGTCCCAGAGGGCGAGGTCGATGGCGGAGATGGCGCGCAGCTCCGCACCGCGCGCGCCGAAGTTGGCTGCGCGTTCATACAGGAACCGCCAATGGCTCTCGATAGCCAGGGCGTCCGCGCCGAGAAGCCGGCGCGCCATCCAATCGTGCACCATCGCCGCTACGGCGTGGGGGCAGTAGTAAGTCTCGCCGTGCCCGACAATTCCCTCGGTGGTGTGGACACGGAGCAGCAGCAACCCCGGGAAAACGTCCTCTGGGATCACGGTTTCCATCTTCGTGATGCGCAAAGCGTCTTCGTCTATCGGCGTTGCCGGAAGGTATGGTTTGCGGATTTCGGTTAACATGGTACTCACCTTTGCAGTTGAGGATCGGATGACCGGGTCCGGAGAAAGTCCGTGTCACATGGGGAGCAGTCTGCCATGGTGCGGACCAGGTCTTCTATGCTGTCGCTCGTATTGCCAACGGCGCCCCTCTTCGCCTGCCGGACAAGCTGTTGTGCTTTCTCCACCCGCTTTTTTCAGTAGCTCGCGATAGTCGGTTTGTGTCGAAAACAGTTTGGCGTCGGAAAGCAGTCGGGCCACCTCCGAAGCATCTCTCCCAGCCGGAACCATAGGCGCCTATAGTCTGGAAGCCGACAGTGATTGTGTAACGCAGTTCGCGGTTCGTCGGTCCTGAGTGAGCTCATGCAACAACCCCCATCCTCGAACCCAAAGGGTTCGCACCTTCCCCCGTTATCGAACCAAAACGGTTCGCACAGGGGAAGGTGGTCGAAGACCGGATGGGGGTTGTTACTGTCCCCGTTCACTCGCGTAGGTTTCCCCAACCTTTCGTTTATGCCTGCCCGGCCCCAGGGGGCTGATTACCACCACGCATCACAAATCTTACTTACACCCGTCTCGTCCCGGTTCTTTATCATGTTGATGTATCGGAGGTGTAATCGTTCAGTTGAGTGCAGAGCCCCCCAGTGTGAAACTGGGGGCGTTCCTGTCGACACCTGAACGGTTGCTCTGAGGTTTATCTTCGACATCAGGATCCGCAACCTGGGATCAACAACAGGCGCCGTTGCGGGTTCGCTATCAGGAGATGGCGAGTCTCCGAGGGCCGACTCAGCTTGCGTTACGGGAGGAGAAGGAGGGCTGTTGCGAGCACCCTCAAAGCCCTGAGAACAGCCGGACAAAACCAGCGTCACTGCCGCGAGTGAACCGCAGATCGTTCCTAAAGAGGAATGCTTCATTCTTCCACTGCCCCAAGTCTGACGCGGTCGGCATACAGCAGCGCTTCCTTCCGCGCCTCGGAAAATGTACCCAGGTCATTTTCCCACGTGTCGAAAATCTCATCGACCGGTATGAAGGATTGCAGCGCCGAGACGGACGCCGCGTCCCCGAGCAGCGGAATGCAGTTGCCGAAATCAAGCTCCACAGGGTTCTGTCGGTGGATGGCGTCCAGCACCTGAAATCCAAGCTGCACGGAGTTCAGAAGTTCGCGGTCGGTGACTTCAATAGCGATGCCGTGGCAAAGCTCGTCGGCATACAAGGAGGCAGCAGGAGAGAAGTCAATCGCTCGAAAACTGACGCCGGGAATTTGCCTTTCCTCAAGGATGCCTGCGAGAGAATTTTCGTCAACCCATGGTGCTCCGACCCACTCAAACGGATGGTCGGTCCCGCGCCCGACAGACACGTTGCTGCGTTCCAGGCAGCATATTCCCGGATAAAGGGTGGCGGTTGTCGGAGAGCGCATCGCCGGTGATGGCGGCGTCCACGGCAACCCCGTATCGTCGAACCACATGGTCCGCACCCAACCCACCATACTGACCACGCGCAAGTCGACGTCCAGCTTTTCCTGGATTGCGTGCCAACGCGCCACCTCTCCCACTGTCATCCCGTGTCGAATGGGAAACTGGAAGTACCCGACAAAGGACTTGAGAGTTGGGTCCATGATCGGGCCTTCGAGCTTGGTACCGGTGATGACATTAGGTCGGTCCAACACGATGCACGGAATCCCGAGCCGGGCGGCTTCTTCCATCGTGTGGCCCATCGTGGTGATGTATGTGTAGAATCGTGCGCCCACGTCCTGCAAGTCGAATAGAAGCAGATCGATGCCGGCCAGTTGTTCGGCAGTCGGGCGGCGCGATGCTCCATAGAGACTGTGGAAGGGCAGTCCGGTTTCAGAGTCGATGATCGATGGCACCGCTGCATCCATTTGCGCGCCGTATCCATGTTCCGGCGTGAAGACGGCGACCACCTCAACGCCATCCGCATTCAGGAGCAGATCGAGAGTGGTGTGACCATCAGAGCTTACCGCCGCCCGATGGGTGAGGAGTCCGACCCGTCGTCCGCGCAGGTCGGCGAAGTGGTTGTCTCTCAGAACGTCAATCCCCGTCTGCACCGCGCACGTCATACGCCTCTCCTTCCGCTGTTGCCAAGTCATCTGCGAGACTCCTATCACTCTCGATGCCGCTCTCCCGTGTCTGTGGCTCGGCTTCAGCAATGCTCTCCGCGGCCTTGTCGAGGAGGTCGCGAATGATGGGAGGCAGGTATTGATCGCCGTAGTCGAGGCGGCACAACTCATCGATCAGTAAATCGACGCGTGACTCTCCCGGCATCGAACGGTCGATGAGCAACACCCATTCACCGCGCACAAGCCCCATTCCCCCTTTGCCCTCGTAGCGGCCGGTGCGAACCGCAACTCCCAGCCGTTCGGCAAGAGTCAGCAAGTGGTCCAGCATTTCAGATTTGTCCATTGCGTAACCCCCCTTCTACCACAGGTCGCCTGTTTGTTTTTCGGATTCCCATGTCCAGGCGTTTCTCCCGGGTACGCTCGCGGGTGAGTCAGCATACTGCCGGTAGAGTTGGGTGTACGTGGTCGCGGGGATGCTTTGATCGGTGACATACCGCATCATGTGCTCGATGATGCGGCAGTCGGGACTCATGCGAAAGATTGAGCACGGATGGTAGACGAGCGACACGTAATCCAGCCCCAATTGCACTGCGTGATCGATCCACATTTTTTGTACTTCGAACTCCTCCTCGGGGTTCTTCACCGGACGTCGCGGAATGCCCCATTCGACGTAGCGTGGCCAGGGCGAAAGCAGGCAGTAGAACTCCTCCATTTTCAGCACGTTGTCATGCCAGCCATGCCCGGGCATCTCCAACAACCCGGGAGAAGCATCTTCGTCATACCAGTACGCCTGCACCAGACCTGATGGAATGGAGTCCGCGGGTCCCCGCAGATCGGTGCTGATGTACTTCGCACCTTCCTCCACAACGATGGCGAGACGTTCCGGTTCGCCTTGAAGTCCCCGGTAGAAGCCGCACCCGGAACGGATGCCGATACACTCCCGCTGAAACACATCCTCCACCAGTCGTTTCCCGAGTGAGACCTCCTTCCGCAATTCATCCAGCGACACGCCGGGACCATGCATCTTGCTGTCGCGCAGCAGTTGGTGTGAGTAGGTGTGTGACTGGATGTCAAACAAATCCGTATCTCCAAGAATCTTGAGGAGATCGGGTCCGCGTTGCTCAAGGACCTTTCCAAGGCAGAAGAAGGTGGCTGGAATCTGAAATTTTTCATGCAGTTCGCGCAACACGACGGCGGCCTTCGGGCAAATCTCTGCGTTCTCTAAATCGTAATGGAAGATGTAGTTTGTCATCTGAGTGTCCATCCTGTGTTGGATTGTGTAACCCGCATACTTTACCTTGCCAGCGGCATCGAGGGCAATAGGGAATGGGTGGGGACCGATCCATCAATCCCGCAGACACGATCCTATTTGCCAAATCGCACCCGGATTCAGTAGAATAACTGATACGTGCCGTTCGCGCCGCCATCGTTTTTTCGGGTTGGCAGGCGCCCCCCTGCGCCTTCATAACCGTCGCTGGTCGCGCGCGTGCGTATGCGCCTTATTCTGGATTCGGTGGCAGCCTGCCCGGTCGGGGTGAGTTAGTTTTAGGTATTGACGTGGGTGGTCGCGCACAGAAGGAGTACCCCGATATGATCGATGTCAAACAAGCCGTTGATTGGGCCGTTGAGGCTGGAGAATTGGCTATGGCGCAACGCGGGAAAGTGGCCGTGTCCACCAAGTTGGACGGTTCACTGGTAACAGAAGCCGATAAGGCCGTCGAGGCGCTGCTGCGTTCCCGGATCCGTGACGCATGCCCCGACCACCACATCGTTGGCGAGGAAATGGGACGACGCGGCAACAAGGGAACGGCAGAATACTGTTGGGCCATCGACCCCATCGACGGGACGGTGAACTACGCTTCCGGGCTGCCGCACTGGGGGGTATCGGCGGGGCTCCTGCGGAACAATATCCCGGTTCTTGGGGTGGTGCATCTCCCGGAGATACGGGAAACCTATTGGGCGGTTGAGCGTCGAGGGGCACACTTCAACGGGAAGCGATGTAAAGTTACGGCAAACAGACGCTCGCACGATGAAGAGATTTTTATCGTTCCGTCCTACATCTCCGAGTACTCATTCAGCTTCCCTCAGAAAGTGCGTAGTTTTGGCAGCACCGCCGCCCACCTGTGCTATGTGGCCCGCGGGACGTGTGTCGGAGCGCTCCTGGAGGGATGGAGTATCTGGGACGTGGCAGCGGGCCTGTGCATATTGCAGGAATCGGGTGCGGAAGTGACTGACTTGCACGGCATTCCGCGGATATCACTGGACGGGAAAGCGGGCGGACCTCTGTTAGCGTGCTCGCCGGTGTATCGGCGAGAATTGATTGAGGGAATCAGACATGGCGCTGACCGCCGTGGGTGACGTGGGGAACTGGAGGTGGAATGATGGATAATCAAGAACTGTGGCTGGGCGACGTGCGGGCCGCGTTGGCAGAGAAGAACTCGGAACGGCTCGCCGGTTTGTTGTCTCATCGTTCCGTTGAGGATCTTATTTCCGTTCTGGACGCATTCCAGGATCATACGTCGATTCTGTTTCAGAGCATGCAAGCGGAATCCGCCGCTGATGCTCTGGAGGAGGTCCATCCGGAACATGCGCGTGACATGCTCGAAGACCTGCCGCACGAAACGGCGGCAGACGTTCTCGATGAGATGGAGGACGACCACGCTTCAGATGTTCTCCTTGCGATGTCACCCGGCACGGCAGCCGATCTCTTGGAGGGCATGGCGCCCGAAGATATCGCGGACGTGCTGGAGATCGTTCCTACGAGCAGGGCCGCCGAACTGCTGGGGCAGTTTTCGCTGGATGTTGCCGCGGATGTGTTGGAGGAGATGGGGGAGGATGAAGCCTCCGACATCCTCGAAGCGCTGGCGCCGGAGAAAGCCGCGGACATTCTCGAAGTCGTAAATCCCCGGGAGGCCGCCGACCTCCTTCAGGAGATGGACGAGGACACCGCTGCAGATATGCTTGCGCGGGTCGATCCCGACGAACGAACTGATATCGCGGAGCTGATGTCCCACCCCGACGACTCCATCGGCGGGCAGATGAGCATCGAGTTCCTCGCGCTCACGATGGACCGCACAGTTGCAGAAGCCATTGAGGCGATCCGGCAGTGGGCGGAGGACAGCGAAAGTCCACACTACCTCTATGTGACCGGAGACCGGGGAGAATTGCTGGGCGTTGTGCCTCTCCATCGTCTCGTAACCGCCTCGCCCACCATCTCAATTGCAGACTTGATGCTTGATGACGTGGTGCGAGTGAAGGTGGATGAAGATCAGGAAGAAGCGGCCCGACTTTTCAGAAAATATCACTATCTCGCGCTCCCTGTGGTCGACGACAACAACGTGCTGGAGGGTGTTGTTCGGGTGGATGACGTGGTGGAAGTGATCGAGGAGGAGGCTGCCGAAGACGCCAACGTGATGGTCGGTCTGCCACACCAGGAGCAGATATTCGCTCCGGTTTTCCAGTCGGCGCGTCGACGCATTACGTGGTTGACCGTAAACCTGCTGACGGCGCTGCTGGCGGCGGGGGTGGTCAGTCTCTTTGAGAACACCATCGCCCGTCTATCCGTGCTTGCCGTGATGATGCCCATCGTTGCGGGGCAGGGAGGCAATGCAGGATCCCAGACGTTGACCATCATGGTACGCGGTCTGGCGCTGGGAGAGATCGACCGTCGCGGCGCGTGGCGCGCCTTTTGGAAGGAACTGGGGGTGGGAGCGCTGAATGGTCTTGCCATCGGATTCCTCGTGGGGGCTGTGATGTGGCTGTGGCAGGGCAGCATCCTGCTCGGCGCAATCATCGCCGTGGCAATGCTCTTGAACCTCACTTGCGCCGCGGGCGCTGGCGTCGTTGTTCCCCTCGGACTGCGCGCCATTGGAGTCGACCCTGCGTTGGCATCGGCCATTTTTGTCACCACCGTAACCGACTGCTGTGGATTTCTTTTTTTTCTCGGACTGGCGACGCTGGCGTTGCGTTTCTTGATTTGACGGAACGCCAATGCGCTGTTCCGCGCCACGGTGGTAGCAGAGAGTAGAACAGAAGCCGTGGTTGGGTGGAAAACGTTCTCACATGGATGCAGTCAGACATTTTGTGTCAGGGTTCTGGTCGGTTCCACGCGCGACGGCGCTGCTCCTGCGGGCGCCGCGCCTCAGGAAACGGTCCGCCATTCCGACGGTTGTTTCCATTCTTCTGCTGGTTCTTCTTGTGGCGCTGTCATTTCATATTGGCCCCAGTCTGGTCGAGCGTTTCTGGACCTCCCCAGGTGATTCAAGCGGATGGAGAGATGCCCTTCTCACGAGCGCACATCTGCTGGTGAAGGCCCTGACTACCTTCCTTCTCATTGTCTTCAGCGGGGCGGTATTCTTCTTCGGATCCGCTGTAGTAGCTGAACCGTTCATCGAGCCCCTGAGCCGGGCAACGGAACGGGAACTTGGCGTGGAGGTCGCTGTCGACAAATCCTCTATCGCAAACAGCCTCCGAGACATTGCGCTGACACTGCGGGACGTGTGCGGGGACGTGTGCGCTTTCGCCGCCCTGCAATTTGTCGCCATGTTACTGGGGTTTATCCCCGGCATTGGCGCTGTCTGCCACGTTGTCCTCGCGTGGATGGTTAATGCTCTGTTCTCCGGGCTGGAGATGAGCGGCGAGGCGCTGGCGCGGCGTGGCTTTCGAGGGCGGGAGAGATGGCACGCAATGTGGCGGAATCGGTGGCAGATTGCCGGGCTGGGCACCGGGGTAGTTCTCGTGCTGCTCGTGCCATTGGCGCAGTTGTTGACACTGCCCATCGCCGTGATTGCTGGGACAATGGTGGTGTTGGAGATGGAGCGCGAAGGTAGGCTGAAGGGGCCCGTGTCAGCGGGATGATGGTCGATGGGAAAGCGAACGATGAATGGTTACTCATCGTCCGTTGGCCACTTCCAGCTTGGCGAAGAAGTCGCGAAAGATCGGGTCGCGGTGGACGAAGGACGCGCTGCGGATGAGATGTCGGCGCTGATCGAAGCTCCAGGTCACCTGATCAGTCACGATGGGGCTGTGCACGATGTTAGTGGGAACCCATTGGTCGTTGATGATCCATGCAACCGCCGCCATATCCCACAGCACCTTCGACCAGGCAAAGTGGTCTCCGGAATGCTCTCGGAAGATCTGGGCGAGATAATCGCCAATCGCGCCTTTGCCATCAACGTGTCGCTCGATCTCCGGCATCGTGGTATGCAGGTGCGTTGTCACTCCGCAGCACGGAACGTGCACCAACGGAACACCGCAATCGAAGATCAGCCGGGAAGCATGCAGGTCCTGCGCCAGATTGAACTCCCGCGTATCTGGCCAGTGCAGAGCGTGTCCACTCAGCCAGACGATGACAATCCTCTCGATGATTCGCGGCTCGATGAGAATGGCAGAGGCGACGTTCGTAATTGCGCCGATGGCGACCACGTACAAGGGTTCGCCGTTGGGGCGCATCGCTCTTGCAACCAGATCGCGCGCCGCGTCACTTTGCTGCGGGTCTTCGGCGGAGGCAAGATATGCCGTCGATCCTCGGAACACAAAGTCTCCCGGCGGGCGATTCAGCCTCGCCAACACGCGGAGAATCTCCTCGTAGCTCTTCGCCATGCCGTCTTCGGGGCCGGCGGAACGGGAGTTTTGGAATGGCGCAGCGTGCAGCGCCTCCAAACTGAGTCGTTCGGGAGACAGCAGCGAGTAGACCATGGCAAACTGGTCATCGATCTCGTTGTAGGTGTCGGTGTCGAGCACCATCCTGACTCTACCGGTCGGTGGTTCGAGATACTGTAGTCGAGCTGATTCGGTTATGTGTGGGAATTTCATCTTCAATCTATGGAGCGGTGGCAGAGCCGAGCGGCGACACCGCTTTAGGGTCACAAGGCCAGTAATTATCCAAAGCGGTGTCGCCGCTCCGCTTTGCCACCGCACTCCACATGGCGTCAGATGCTAAAATCTACCATCCGAGCGTTGGAAATGTTGTCGAGAGTGCTGAGGTAGTCGAGAAGCTCGTCAGGCAGTTGAGCGTCAACGTTCAGCACCATGATGGCATCTCCGCCGATTTTCTGCCGTCCTACGTGCATACCGGCGATGTTCACACCTACCTTGCCAATTTCCGTGCCGACGCGACCGATGACCCCCGCCTTGTCCGTATGGTCGGATAGCAGGACATGGCCTTCCGGAACAATGTCCATTCGGTATCCGTCGAGGCGGATGATACGCGGTTCGCTCTTCCCGAACACCGTTCCCGCAATATCGTGACGTCCGGTGGAAGTGATGAGGGCGGTAGCGATGATGCTGGCGTAGTCTCCCGCTGAACTTTCCCGTTTCTCAACCACCTCGATGCCACGCTGATGGGCGAGGAGCGGCGCGTTCACCATGTTTACTGAACGGGGCATGACGGGACCCATCAGACCTTTCAGAAAGCTTCTGGTCAGGACACCCGTCTCATGGCTAACAAGGTGGCCGCCGTAGAGAATCTCGACACAATCCATGGAGCCTTTGGCAAGTTGTCCTTGCATTCTCCCCAGCTTCTCGGCGAGCACAAGGTAAGGTCGCAGCTCCCCCAGTATCTCGAGAGGAATTGCAGGAAGGTTGACTGCGCTCTTGGGCGTCTTGCCGTCGAAAACGTCCACAATCTGCTCCGCCACGTCGACAGCCACGTCCACTTGCGCTTCATGGGTGGAGGCGGCAAGGTGCGGGGTCGTCACTACATTGTCGCATTGCAGGAGAGGACTGTTTCGAGGTGGTTCTTCCGAGTATACGTCAATCGCGGCGCCAGCCACCTTCCCCGACGCCAGCGCGGCGGTCAGGGCATTCTCATCGAAGACACCTCCCCGCGCGCAGTTCACCAGGAGCACACCATCCTTCATCCCTGCGATCGATTCGGCATTGATCAGGTTGCGGGTTTCTTTCGTCAGCGGGCAATGGAAGGTGATGAGATCCGCCTTCTGGAATACCTCCCGGTAATCCATCAACTGAATTCCGAGGCTTTGCGCTCGCTGTTGAGAGAGAAACGGGTCGGAGCCGATCACCTCCATCCCAAACACCTTCGCCCGAAGCGCCACTTCCGTACCGATGCGCCCCAACCCGATGATCCCCAGCGTCTTGCCAAGCGCCTGAGTGCCTACGTACCTCGATCGCGACCACTGTCCCTCCCGCAGCGAAGCATGGGCCTGCGGGATGTGTCGCAACAGCGCCAGCATCATCCCCAACGTGAATTCCACAACAGCGAGGGTATTGCCTCCGGGGGAGTTCACCACCATGACGCCGCACTCTGTCGCCGCGTCGATATCGATGTTGTCTACGCCCACTCCCGCGCGACCGATCACTTTCAGCGATGAAGCGCTCTCGATGATGCGCCGTGTCACCTTTGTCTGGCTGCGCACCAGCAGACCGGCGTAGTCGGAGATGATGGCGGCAATCTTATCCTCCGGGATTCCCAAGCGACAGTCTACGTCCAGCTTGCTTTCGAGAATCTTTAGTCCTTCGGGCGCAATGCGGTCAGTCACCAGCAGTTTTGGCATCGCTCATGTTACCTTCCTTGATTGTCCGGTCAGCAGAACCCGTGAAAAAGGCACGCTGAAACGGCGGTGGAGTATAGAATTCTACCCGACTCGTGGAAGCACGTCAATTGCAGCTTTCTCTTCCTGAAATTCCAGCATAAGCAGGGACACCCGATGTTTCAACACGGGGTTCCTGACACAATTAACTACAGAGGCGCAAGCGCCCCCGCGCTGGGTTTTTACACCCCGTGTTTCAACACGGGGTTCCTGACACAATTAACTACAGAGGCGCAAGCGCCCCCGCGCTGGGTTTTTACACCTCGTGTTTCAACACGGGGTTCCTGACACAATTGGCTACAAAGGCGCAAGCGCCCCCGCGCTGGGTTTTTACACCCCGTGTTTCAACACGGGGTTCCTGACACAACGTTGTAGCCACTTGTGTCAGGAACCCTGGTTTGAAAACCAGGGTGTGCCGAGGGAGCTTTCCCGGCGTCCCTGTAGCTATCTGTGTGAGCTACCGGATGCCGAAGCAATCCGGCGTCCTTTGCCAAGGCAGTATCGGAAACAACGCAGTCCTTCTTATGCTGGAATTTCAGTCCTCTTCCACAATCTTGTGCGGTTGTGGTAAATTGCATTCGTCGAGGATATTCAGTTGACCTTCAGCGGAGGCGGGAGACAGGGCGTGGAGAATCGAACTCACGCGGGACAACTAACCTCGCGCCACCGAGACGGCGGTCAGACGCTCGTGATCGTCGGGCTGTGTCTGGTCGTTATTGTTGGTTTTTTCGGACTGGTCATTGACATCGGACGGATCTACATGCTGCAGCAGCAGCTTTTGGGGAAGGCCGACGCGTCGGCTCTCGCAGGAGCCCAGGGACTGACATCCGCACCCACTGCGAAGGGCTATGCAACCACCTGCTACAACGCACAGGTGCCGGGAGGAAGTGTTGCCGCGGGAACGCCGGGTGCGTCTCCCTGCGACGGCGTCAACATTGGCAAAGCTGCTACGTCCTACTACGCCATCGACGGAAATTGCGTTGAGGTCACCACACCGTACTCAGACGCGTTTACCACCTCCAAAGGATACGGCGCGTCACGCCTCATCCGCGTCCGCGCGTATGCCAGCTACAACTATCTCATCGGAAGCATGTTCGGGCTGCACTCCAAGATGGTCGACGCCAGTGGGGTCGCGCTGCAGAAGAACTCGGTTCTGGCAGTGTTGGCGCTTGCGGCGAGCAATGAATCCAACTCCATTCGCGTGGGCAACAACACCCAGTCGACCTTTTCCGGAGCCATCCACTCCAACTCCAACAAGAATAATTCCATCAACACCAACGCAGGAAGCCACCTCACCGGCACTGCGATTTCGACGGTGGGAGGGACTGCCGGCACGGGAACGTATACCCCCACCCCATTGACAGGTCAGGCGGCCATCGCCGATCCCTTCGTCGCCTTGGCGGTGCCGGCTGTCCCCGGCACTTCCTACGGTGCGGTGACCGTCAACTCGGGGACCACCACCATCAACCCCGGGCGGTACACCGGACAGATCACCGTCAACGGCGGCACGCTCATCATGAATCCCGGGATTTACTACATGGACAATGTCGATATACGCAACGTCGGCGACACTATCAACGGTTCCGGGATCTTTATCTGTCTCGCGGGCACCAATGCGGAGTTCATCGTCAAGAGTCCCGTGAACCTGTCCCCCCAGATCAAGCGAATGGGCGAATGGGCGAATGGGCGAATGGGCGAATGGGCGAATGGGCGAATGGGCGAATGGGC
>Ga0210028_1002859_pt1 | contig 13373 bp, 8 predicted proteins | sample CryGeymeta201513_FD_185468 | JGI IMG/M metagenome (GOLD analysis project Ga0210028, IMG submission 185468) | Groundwater microbial communities from Crystal Geyser aquifers in Utah, USA - Crystal Geyser metaG 2015-13 (SPAdes) (version 2) | ecosystem: Environmental > Aquatic > Deep subsurface >...
GCCAGGCCATCCAGCCCGTCGGTCAGGTTGACGGCATTGGCAGCACCCACGATCACGATCATCCCGAACGGCACGAAGAACACCCCGAGATTGATCAGCGCATCCTTGAACAGCGGCAAGGCCAACTGGTTCGATAGCGCGGCGGGGTGGAACTGGGCGGCGGCATAAGACGCCAGCGCCGCAATGATCAGCCCCAGCCCGATGCGCACCCGCCCCGGCACGCCCTTGCTGCTGTGCTGGCTGACCTTGGCGTAATCGTCGGCAAAGCCGATCAGGCCGAAGGCCAGCGTCACCAGCAGGGTGATCCAGACATAGGGGCTGTCAAGCCGGGCCCAGAGCAGGGTTGACAGCAGCAGCGCCGACAGGATCAGCAACCCGCCCATGGTGGGGGTGCCCGCCTTGGCGGCATGGCTTTGCGGCCCGTCATCGCGGATCGGCTGACCGCGGCCCTGCTTGCGCTTCAACAGGTTGATCAGCGGCTGGCCGAAGATGAAGCCGAAGATCAGCGCGGTGCCGAACGCCGCCCCGGCGCGGAAGGTGATGTAGCGAAACAGGTTGAAAAAGTCGCCGCCATCGGAAAGGTGATTCAGCCAGTAAAGCATCTATTCTTTCCCTCCGGCTACCGCCCGGTCGCCGTGGCGCAATTTGCGCAGGGCGTCAACCACCAGGCTGACCTTGATCCCTTTTGACCCCTTGACCAGCACGATATCGCCGGCATCGACCAGATGATGCGCCCGCGCCGCCAGCTCGGGCGCGGTTGCCACCCAGTCGCCGCGCTGGCGCCGGGGCAGGCGGTCGTAAAGCGCGCGCATCCGCGGGCCGACACAGTGGATCGTGGTGATCGCTGTCAGGGTCGGCAGATCGGCAAGGGCGGCATGCAGCGCCATCTCGCCCGCGCCCAGCTCCAGCATGTCGCCCAGCACCGCGATCCGCCGCCCCGAAGCGACCCGCCCGATGCCGTCGGTCGGCTGGCTGAGCGCCAGCACCTCAAGGCTGGCGGCGATCGAGGCCGGATTGGCGTTGAAGGCGTCGTCGATCAGATCGAAGAACAGATCCTCCACCGGGTCAAGCTGGATGCGCTCGCGGTTGCCGCGCCCGGCGGGCGCGCGCCAGCGCCCGATGTCCAGCGCCGCGATGGTCGGATCCAGCCCCAGCACCTCGGCCACCGCCAGCGTCGCCAGCGCGTTCATGGCAAAATGCCGCCCCGCCGCCATCACCTTGTAAAGCCGCGCCTCGCCCCGGTGGCTGGCGCGCACCACCGATGCCCCGGCGCTAAGCTGCACGTCCGTCAGGCGGAAATCGGCGTCGGCCGCGCTACCGAACCGCCGCACCGCAACCCCAAGGGCTTGCGCCCGCGCCACCAGCACCGCGGTCTCGGGCAGATCGGCCGGCAGCACCGCAATGCCACCGGGCTCGAGCCCCGCCAGAATTTCCGCCTTCTCGCGCGCAATAGCCTCGACGTTGTCAAAGGCCGCGAGATGCGCCGCCGCGATGGTGGTGATCAGCGCCACATCCAGCCGCGCCAGCCGCGCCAGCGGCGCAATCTCGCCGGGGTGATTCATCCCGATCTCAATCACCGCGAAGTCGCAATCCTTCGGCATCCGCGCCAGGGTCAGCGGCACCCCCCAGTGGTTGTTGTAGCTGTCTTGCGAGGCATGCACCCGGCCCTGCCCGCCCAGCACCGCGCGCAGCATCTCTTTGGTCGAGGTCTTGCCCGCCGAGCCGGTGACCCCGATCACCCGCGCCGTGGTTCGCGCGCGGGCGGCAGCACCCAGCGCCACAAGGGCGGCCAGCACATCGGGCACGATCAGCAGCGGCGCACCCAAAGCCACCCCGTCGGGGCGGTATGACACCAGCGCCGCCGCCGCCCCTCGCGCCAGCGCCTGCGCCACGAAATCATGGCCGTCGCGCGCGTCCTTCAGCGCCACGAACAGATCACCGGGTTGCAGGCTGCGGCTGTCGATCGACACCCCGCCCGCCTGCCAGTCGCCCGATGCCACCCCGCCGGTGGCAGCAGCAGCCTCGGCCGAGGTCCAGAGCACCGCCATCAGATCACCCCGTCGAGTGCGGCCACCGCAATGCTGGCCTGTTCCGCGTCGTCAAACGGATAGACCGCGCCCGCGATGATCTGGCCGGTCTCATGGCCCTTGCCGGCCACCAGCAGCGCGTCGCCCGGCCCCAGGGCATCGACCCCGCGCAAAATGGCCTCGGCCCGGTCGCCGACCTCGTGCGCCTCGGGACAGGCGGCCAGAATGGCGGCGCGGATGCTGGCGGGGTCTTCCGAGCGCGGGTTGTCGTCGGTGACATAGAGCACATCGGCATTTTCCCGCGCCGCCGCCCCCATCAGTGGGCGCTTGGAGCGGTCGCGATCCCCCCCGGCCCCGAACACGATCACGATCCGCCCCAGCACATGCGGGCGCAGCGCCCGCAGGGCGGTGGCAATCGCATCCGGGGTGTGGGCGTAATCGACATAGACCGCAGCGCCGTTGGCGCGCGTGGCCGCCAGTTGCATCCGCCCGCGCACCCCGACCAGCCCCGGCAGGGCGGTAAACACCGCCGCCGGAGCATCGCCCGAAGCAATCGCCAACCCCGCCGCCAGAGCGGCATTTTCGGCCTGAAACCCGCCGATCAGCCCCAGCCGCACCTGATGGGCCTGGCCCTGCCAGAGGTAACGCACCTCCTGGCCGGTGGCGTCATGGCGCTGGCCCGCGATGCGCAGATCGCAGCCTGCGCCATGCCCCACCGCCAGCACCTGCTGGCCACGCCCGCGCGCGATGGTTGCAAGATCCGCCCCGTATGGGCCGTCAAGGTTGATCACCGCCACCCCGTCCTCGCCCAGCACCCGGGCGAACAGCCCGGCCTTGGCGGCGAAATAGGCGTCAAAACTGCCATGGTAATCAAGGTGATCCTGGGTGAAATTGGTGAAGCCCGCCGCCCGCAGATGCACCCCGTCCAGCCGCCGCTGATCGAGCCCGTGAGAAGATGCCTCCATCGCCGCATGGGTCACCCCTGCCGCCGCAGCCGCCGCCAGCATCCGGTGCAGGGTGATCGGCTCGGGGGTGGTGGCGGGGCTCGGGGCCTGCCACGCGCCCTCGACCCCGGTGGTGCCGATGTTGATCGCCGCGTGCCCAAGGGCGGCCCAGATCTGGCGGGTGAAACTCGCAACCGAGGTCTTGCCGTTGGTGCCGGTGACCGCCACCATCACCGCAGGCTGCGCCCCGAACCACAGCGCCGCCGCCCCCGCCAACGCCTGCCGCGGGTCTTGCACCACCACCAGCGCGGCCTTGCTGGCGGCCAGATCGGCGGCGGCAAGCCGCGCGCCAGCGGCATCGGTCAGCACCGCCGCCGCCCCCATCCGCAACGCATATTGAATGAATTCAGCACCATGCACCGCGCTGCCCGGCAGGGCGGCAAACAGAAAGCCCGCCCTGACCGCGCGGCTGTCAACCGCAAGTCCGGTGACGCGCGCCTCGCGCCCGGCAGCGGCGGTCAGGCCCAGTTCGGAAAGTGTCTTTGCCGGTTCCGCCATGGCTTGCCCCGCTGAAGCGTCAGTTGCTGACGGTTGTTATCCCATCTGCCGCGCCGACTTCAACTGCCGGGCGCAGCCCCAACAGCGGGGCGGTGCGGCGGATGATCTCGGCCCCGACCGGCACCGCGGTCCAGCCGGCGGTGCGGCGCGGCTTGGGGCCCGAGGTCTCGGCCGGCTCGTCCAGCGTCACCACCAGCACGTAACGCGGATCGTTGGCCGGAAACATGCTGGCAAAGGTGTTCACCACCTTGTCAGGGTAGTATCCGCCGGTCGGCTTGGGCTTGTCGGCGGTGCCGGTCTTGCCCGCCACCGCATAGCCCGGCACCTCGCCCAAGGACGCGGTGCCGCGCGTGACCACGCCGCGCAGCATCGCGACCGCCGCACGGGCGGTCTGCTCGGACATCACCCGCAGCGCTGCGGGCGGCGAGGTGCGGCGCAGCAGGGTGGGGGGCACCGCCAGCCCGCCGTTGGCAATCGCGCCGTAGGCCGCGGCAAGGTGCAACGGGCTGGCCGCCACGCCGTGGCCGTAGGCGGCGGTGATGGTCACGATCTCGGACCAGTTGGCGGGCACGATCGGCCGCGCACCGGGGGCCTCGATCAGCTCGACCGGGGTGGCGTCGAACAGCCCGAGCGATTTCAGGAACGCCTGCTGGCGCAGACCGCCGATCATCATCGCGATATGCGCCGCCCCGATGTTCGAGGATTTCACGATCACATCCGTGACCGACAGCAGCGGGCCGTAGTTGTGGTTCTCGAACTCGCTGATCTTGAACTTGCCCCAATACATCGGGGCCTTGGCGTCAACCATCGACTCGGGCGTCACCAGCCCCAGCTCCATCGCCTGCGACACCGCGAAGATCTTGAAGGTCGAGCCCAGCTCGTAAACCCCCTGCACCGCGCGGTTGAACAGCGGGCTGTCGGCGGCATCACCCGAAGCCAGCGGCAGCGGGCGGTCGTTGGGGTCGAAATCCGGCAGCGACACCAGCGCCAGCACTTCGCCATTGTGGACATCCATCAGCACCGCAGTGGCGGCCTTGGCATTCATCATCTTCATGCCGGCCGCCAGCACCTCTTCGGTGGCGGCCTGCACCGTCAGATCAAGCGACAGCGCCAGCGGGGTGCCAACCTGCCCCGGATCGCGCAGCCGCGCATCAAGCGCCTTTTCCACCCCTGCGGTGCCGATCACTTCGGCCGAATGCACCCCTTCGGCGCCGAAACTGGCCCCCCCCAGCACATGCGCGGCAAGGTGGCCGTTGGGATAAAGCCGCATCTCGCGCGGGCCGAACAGCAGACCGGGGTCGCCGATGTCATGCACCGCTTGCACCTGCTCGGGCGACATCACCCGGCGCAGCCACAGAAAGCTGCGCCCGTCGGTGAAGCGACGCTCAAGATCGCTGGCGTCAAGATCGGGAAAGATCGTGGCCAGCGCGGCGGCGGCGCGGGCCGGATCGACCATGTCCTTGGGCTGGGCATAAAGCGCATTGGTCAACAGGTTGGTGGCCATCAGGCGACCGTTGCGGTCGGTGATGTCGGCGCGCTGCGCCAGAATCGCCGCCCCCGAGGCCGCCGCCTGCGGCTCGACCGGGTCAGTGCCCGCCAGCACCGCCATCCGCACCCCGATCGCCCCGAACGCCAGAACGAACGCCAACCCCAGCATCAGCAGCCGTCCCTCGGCGCGGGCACGGGCGCGGTCGCGCAGCGCATCGTTGCGCAGCACCCGGTTTTCATGTTCGATGCGATCGGGATTGTCGCCCGCCGCACGCGCCGACAGGATGCGCGCCAGCGGGCGCAGCGGAATGCGGATCACGGCGTGCTCTCCTGCTGTTGGCCGATCACATCGACCGGCTGGCTGATCTCGGGCAGGGCTGCGGCAGGATAGGCCACTTGGGCAGCGTCGCCGAATTGGCCGGGCTCCAGCGCCAGCAGGCCAAGACGATCAAAGTTGATCGCCGCCAGCTCGCGCAGCCGGTCGGGGCGGTTGAGATAGGCCCATTCGGCGCGCTGCACCGCCAGCGCTTCGCGCAGATCGGCGATTTCGGCTTGCAACCGACTGACATCTTTCAGCGCCGCCTGCGTGGCATAGTTTTCGTGGTAGGCCCAGAACGCGAGGCCCATCACCGCCATGAAGGTCGCAAGGTAGAACAACGGACGCATCACGAGCGGCCTTTCATGGGTAGTTGCGGCACACTCAGCGCGCCCCAGTCCACCTGACCCGCAGGTGCGGCGGTGCGCCGCCCGATCCGCAACTTGGCCGAGCGTGCACGCGGATTTGCGGCCAGCTCGGCGGCGTCCGCCGTCACGGCGCGGCGGGTGATCAGATCAAAGCGCGGGGCGTCTTCGGCGCGGGCCGGGGCGTAGCGGCTGGATTGCGCCGCGTGACCCGAGCGCAGTTGGAAAAAGCGCTTGACGATGCGGTCTTCGAGGCTGTGGAAGGTCACCACCGCCAGCACCCCGCCGGGCCGCAGGGCGCGCTCGGCCGCCGCAAGCCCTTCGGCCAGTTCGCCGAATTCCGCATTCACCGCGATGCGGATGGCCTGAAAGCTGCGGGTCGCGGGGTGGATCTGGCCGGGCTTGGGGCGCGGCAGGCATTTCGCCACAATCCCGGCCAACTGACGGGTGGTGGTGATCGGCGCACTGGCGCGGGCGGCCACGATGGCATGGGCGATCCGGCGCGAGGCGCGCTCTTCGCCGTAAAGGTAAAGGATGTCGGCCAGGGTCGCCTCGGACGCCGCATTCACCAGATCGGCGGCGCTTTCGCCGTGCTGGCTCATGCGCATGTCCAAGGGGCCGTCGTGCTGAAAGGAAAAGCCGCGCTCGGCGCGGTCAAGCTGCATCGACGAGACCCCGAGGTCCAGCACCACCCCGTCCAGCGGCCCCCCGGCGTGGCGGTCAAGCTGCGAGAAATTCCCGGCCACCAGCCGCAGCCGGTCGCCGTATGCCCCGGCCCAGCCCGCCGCCAGCTCCAGCGCCAGCGGATCGCGGTCAACCCCGATCACGGTGGCCGCCCCGGCCTCGAGCAAGCCGCGCGCATAACCACCCGCGCCAAAGGTGCCATCAAGCCAGACGCCGGTGACCGGCGCAACCGCGGCCAGCAAGGGCTGCAACAACACCGGCACGTGGGGAAAGCGATCTTGCGAGGGATCGCGCGCAGGCACGGCCTAGACCCCGGGATCGTCGGGCAGCAGGGCCAGCATGTCCTGGCCCGGTGCCAGGATGGCCGGCTCATCCGCAGCGGCCCCCACCTGATCGGCCTCGTAGGTGCTGCGCTTCCAGATCTGGAAACTTTCCAGCGCCCCGGCAAAGGTGGTCTCGACCCCTTCCTTCATTTCCTCGACCGACAGTGCGATCTTTTCGCGCGCCTTGGGCGGCAGCACGATGCGGCCTTCCTCATCAACCTCGGCAATCAGCGACATGGTGATCATGTTGCGTTCCATGTAGCGCCGCTTCGGGGTGCCAAGGGGCAACAGCCGCACCAGCCGCTCGATCCGCTTGATGCCGGACATGGTGTAGCACTCAAGAAAGCGGCGGCCGTCATCGCCGTAAACGATCACGAATTTCGGGCGGGTGCCGTCGGTGCAGCCGGGATCACCCGCTTGCAGGGCGCGGCGAAAGGCGGCCGGGATCGAGACCCGCGCCTTGCTGTCAACCTTCTGGTTGAATTCGCCTCTGAATGCCTCCGACACGGTTTGTCCCTGACCCGTCTATCCCGCCGCAAAAACGAAAGCGGCGGATCGAGCGGCTGCCACTGCTCGATCCGCCGTCCTGTCCCATCGCTGGGTTCGTCCGACTGCGCACGCCACCTGGGGGAGATGTCTGCTCGCTCGCGCGCCGGATCTCGTCATGTCGAATTAAGCGGGGCCTGTATGAAACCTGACTTTTCGCCTTGGGGTCTAGGTCGCCCCTTTGTGTGTCATTCCCGCCTTCATCCGATGGAGCAATCTTTGCCATGGGCTTTTATGGGAAGCAACGGGAATTTTTGGGTATTTCTGCGAAACCTAGCCAGGTCACCCGCAGACAAGCGCCAAATCGCGCGAAACAAATCAAAAACAAAATCGCAGTTGTCGTGGTAACGCCACCGTGACCCACTAAATATGGATCGTGATCGCAACAACTCGGCGCTCCCATATTTTCCCATCCAGTATCGGAAATGGTCCGGGTTCGGTGCAATGTGTTGCCAAAATGCCAAAAACCCCGGCCGGAACCGGGGCTTATGGGGCATTCTTCAGGGGTTTGTGATTCGGAAACCGCGGCGTCAGCCACCCTCTCCCACGATTTCCCAAGCCCTCAGGCCATGCCGCCCGCCACCAGCCGCCGCGCCAGGCCTGCGTAGGCTTCGGCCAGCGGGCCGGTGCCAAGCGCCACCGGCGTGCCCGCGTCACCCGCCTCGCGCACTTCCAGCGCCAGCGGCAATTCCCCGAGGAACGGCAGGTTCAGCCGCGCCGCATCGGCCGCCACCCCGCCATGGCCGAAGATATGGGCCTCGTGGCCGCAGTTCGGGCAGATATAGGTAGACATGTTCTCGATCAGCCCCAGCACCGGGGTCTTGAGCTTTTGAAACATGTCGAGCGCCTTGCGGGCATCCAGCAGCGCCACGTCCTGCGGCGTCGAGACCACGATCGCCCCGGTCAGTCGGGTGCGCTGGCACAGCGTCAACTGGATGTCGCCGGTGCCGGGCGGCAGGTCGATCAGCAGCACATCAAGCTTGCCCCAGGCCACCTGCCCCAGCAGTTGCTGCAACGCCCCCATGATCATCGGGCCGCGCCAGATCACCGCCTCGCCTTCCTTCAGCATCAGGCCGATCGACATCAGGGTGACGCCGTGCGCCATCAGCGGAATGATGGTCTTGCCGTCGGGGCTGGCCGGGCGGGCCGAGACCCCCATCATGCGCGGCTGGCTGGGGCCGTAGATGTCGGCATCGAGCAACCCGACCCGGCGCCCCTGCCGCGCCAGCGCCACCGCGAGGTTCGAGGCCACCGTCGATTTGCCCACCCCGCCCTTGCCCGAGCCGATCACGATGATGCGGTCGATCCCGGCCACGGGTTGCGGCCCGGCGGTCTGCGGGCTGGGGTGCTGGCCGATCTTGAGGTTGGGCGGCGGAGCCGAGGGGCCGTGCGCCGTCAGCACGATCTGCACCGCATCCACCCCCGGCAACGCGCGCACCGCCGCCTGCGCCGCGGCCTCGACCGTCCCCAGCGTGCGGGCCTGATCCGGGCTGGCCGCCTCGATCACGAATCGCACCTGTCCGGCCTCGATGGTCAGCGCCCGGATCATGTCGCGCGACACCAGATCGCCGCCATCGGGCAGGCTGATCCGCGCCAGAGCGGCCAGAACGGTTTCACGGGTGACGGACATCGGGGTCTCCTTTGATAGCTGTGATCTTTGCGCGCTGCACAAACCCTGGGCATGGTTGTGCGCTTTGCGGCAAAGCGCAAGTGCGCCTTTGCCGAACGCCGAAAATTCAGGCGAAGGCCATGTTTACCTTACGTAAATCAAGCACCCAAGCCATGCGGATGCTGCATGGCAGCAATGCGGCGCGGGTCTATTGTGCATACGCAGCAATTGCCCCATGTTACCCCTAACAGCGCGACAGAGACTGCCAAACCGGACTTGGGACGCGCACCAGAAACCAAACTTGAGGCTGAACACATGTCTTATGCCAACACCCTTCGGGCCACCAATCTGAACCTGGCCCTTCGCTTCACCGACACGGTCAAGGCCGTCCGCGCCGCGCTTCAGCGCCGCCGGGTCTTCAATCAGACCGTGCGCGAACTGTCGCAGCTTTCCAGCCGCGACCTGGCCGATCTGGGCATCCATCGCTCGATGATCACCCGGATTGCCCTGGAATCGGCCTACGGCAAGTGAATTTGCCGGGCCCCACCTCCTCCCGGGGCCTGCGGCAAACGCGGCGACGCCTTTCCTCCTCCCTGGCGTCGCCGCAAATTACCCGGAAGCAAGTGCTTCCAGCGATGTGACGCCTGACCCCATCTCCTCCCCGGGTCGGCGAACAAGCGGCGGCTCCAATCCCTCCCCCGGAGCCGCCGCACATGCTTCGGTCCCGGGGTGCGCCGCACCCGAGCCACCGCCTTCGTTCCGCCCTGTCCTCCCCTCGGGCGGTTCGGACCTGCGGCACCCCTCACCTCCTCCCGAGGGGTGCCGCACATCGGCTGTTGCACGCAACCGGGCGTATCGGATCAGCGCCGTCCCGTGGCAAGATCGCCCTTGAATGATGCGACCGCTTCACGCCATACCTGTGGTTGAACAGATCACGCCACGCGCCACAATCGGCGCTGCGCGGGGCGGCAATGGACATATGGACATGGTGACTTCGGCGTGACGCAAGCCTGCCAGAATTGCGATCGGGCACCGCGCAGCACCGCTGGGTGCAGGGCAACTGCGGGCAGTGCAAGCTGATGCGCAAGCCCCCCGCTGTCCCACCTGTCGAGCGCAGACCCGACCCGGCCGCCAAAGCCCCCCGCGCCGATCGACGCCTGATTGATGTGACCCAGATCAGCAACGACTGGATCTGGGAACAGGACGCCGAGTTCCGTTTTACCTGGTTTTCACCCACTGCCGACACCTTCGGTGCCCAGGCCCGCGCCTCGACCGGCAAGACCCGGCCCGAGATGGCCGGGGCCAGCGCCGACGATCTGGCCAGCCCCGAGTGGCAGGCGCATCTGGCCTGCCTGGCGGCCCACCAGCCGTTTCGCGATTTCACCTTCAGGACCCGCCGGGTCGATGGCACCATGGCCTGGTATCGCACCAGCGGCGCGCCGCTGTTCGACGCGACGGGCAATTTTGCCGGCTATCGCGGCATTGCCACGGACGTCACCGCCTTTCGCGAGCGCGAAATCGCCGCAGCCGAGGCCACACAAAAGCTGGAAACCATTCTTGCGGCGCTGCCTGATCTGTTGTTCGAGGTCGATGCCGACGGTCGTTACACCGGCTTCATGACCGGCCCGCCCGAGGCGATGGTGCTGCCACCGGAACAGTTGGCGGGCAAGCGGCTGGACGCGGTTCTGCCGCCCGATGTGGCCGCGCTGACGATGGATGCGCTGGCACGGGTGATGGCCGGCGGCACGGTGCGCGGGCTGCGCTACCCATTGACGATGCCCGACGGGACACACTGGTTCGAACTTGCCGCCCGGCGCAAGCCCGCAGCCGACGCGGGCGGCCAGGCGACGGCTATCTTGCTGGTCCGCGACGTGACCGAAGATGTCAGCCGCCGCCGGGCGGTGGCCCGTCTGGGCAAGATCGTCGAGACCATGACCAACCTTGTCGCGATCATCGACCGCGAGCTTCGGGTGGTCTGGGTCAATGACGCCTTCACCGCCCAGACCGGCTGGCGGCTGGACCAGATCAGGGGCAAGGATCTGGGCACTCTGGTGCGCTGCCCGGAAACCGACCCTGATGATGTCGCACGCCTGAACGCAGCCCTTGCCAGTGGCAAACCCTATTGCGGCGAGGCGATCAATCAGGATCGCCACGGTCAGCGCTACTGGATCGATTTCAACGTCCTGCCGCTGTTTGACGAGTCCGGCGCGCCCGACGGTTTCGTCTCGGTCGAGACCCCAATCACCGAACGCAAGGAACACGAGGCCCGGATTGCCGCGCTGGCGGCAGAATCGCAGATCATGCGAACCCGGCTGATCAATGCGCTGGAAGCGCTGTCCGACGGCGTGGTGATTTTTGACGATACCGACCGGCTGGTGGTGGCCAACAGCGCCTTTCGCAGTTTTCACCCCGAAATCGCCGCCGATCTGCGCGAGGGCGTCAGCCAGGCCGAACTGCTGCGGCTGGGGCTGGAACGCGGTGCCTTCCCGGCGGCGGCGGGGCGTGAAGCCGAATGGCTGGCCGAACAACAGGCGCGCTACAGCGCCGCGCGTTATTCCGACGAGGTCCAGACGGTGGACGGCCGCTGGCTGCACCGGCTTGACATGCACACCTCGGATGGCGGGCGCATCGGCCTGCGCACCGACATCACCGAGCGCCGCCAGCAGCTTGACCACCTTTCCGAATCCAGACGCCGGCTGGCGCGCCTGATCGATGCTGCCAATATCGGCACGTTCGAGTGGTTTGTCGGCCCCGACCGGATCGAGCTGGGCGGCAACTTCAAGGCGTTCATGGGCGCTCCGGCCGATGCGCCGGATCACATGACCTACGACCAGTTCACAGCCCAGGCCCACCCCGACGATCTGCATCTGCTGCACAATGTCCGGCGACAACTGCATTCCGAAGCCAATCCGCTGGTTCAGGTCGAATTTCGCGCCCGCCACCGCGACGGTCGCTGGATCTGGCTTCAGGCGCGCGGGCGGCTCATGGAGCGCAGCCCCGACGGCTGGCCCAGCATCTTTGCCGGGGTGCTGCTGGATGTGACCACGCGCAAGCTGGCCGAGCTTGAATTGAGCGCCAGCCAGACTCTGCTGGCCAATGTCATGGCGACCAGCGTCGCCGCCATCAACCTGATCGACGATCAGGGCCGGATCACCTTTGCCAATGCCGAGGCCGAGCGTGTATTGGGGCGTGCCGCCGCCGACATCGTCGGCAGGCACTACGACGCGCCCGACTGGCAGTTGACCACCCCGGACGGCAGGCCGCTTACGCTCGCGGACCGTGCGACCGGTCGCGCTCTTGCCACCAACACCGTGGTGCGCGACGCGCAGATCGCGATCGGCTGGCCCGATGGCAGCCGCCACGTGCTGGCGATCAATTCCGCGCCGCTGACCGACGGCGAAGGCAGGCGGGGTGCCGTGGTATCGTTCCGCGACATCACCGAAAAGCTGCTTGCCACCGCACGGCTGGAACAGGCGCGGGCCCACGCCGAGGCGGCCAGCCTGTCCAAATCGAGCTTCCTGGCCAACATGAGCCACGAGATCCGAACCCCCCTCAACGGCGTGCTGGGCATGGCCGAGTTGCTTGATGGCCTCATCACCGAGCCGCGCCAGAAGCAGATGATCGGCACCATCCGGCGCTCGGGCGATCTGCTGCTCAGCATCCTCAACGGCATTCTCGACATGTCCAAGATCGAGGCGGGCAAGATGGAGCTTGAAATGGTGGCCTTCGACCCGGTCGGGACGGCGCGCCAGATCGAGGCGCTGAATGCGGTGAAAGCGGCGGAAAAGGGACTTGATTTCGAGGTCATGACCAATCTCGAACCCGGCATGAACCGCCTGGGCGACCCGCACCGCATCCAGCAGATCGTCAACAATCTGATCGGCAATTCCATCAAGTTCACCGAAACCGGCGCGGTCAGCGTCAAGCTGTCGGGGCGAGCGGACAAACCGCTGGTAATCGAGGTCAGCGATACCGGCGTCGGCATGACTGCGGCGCAGGCGGCGCGGGTGTTCGACAGTTTCGTGCAGGCCGACGGCACCATCAGCCGCCGCTTCGGCGGCACCGGCCTGGGCATGACCATCGTCAAGGAACTGGTCACGCTGATGGGCGGTGAGATCACGCTCGACAGCGCGCCCGGGCGCGGCACCAAGGTGCGGGTGACGTTGCCGCTGGCCGAAGTGCCGGCCACTGCCGCCGAAACCGCAGCCGACCCCCGGATTGCCGTCAGCCAAAGCCTGGCCGGGTTGCGGCTGCTGGCGGCCGACGACAGCGCGACCAACCGGCTGGTGCTGCGCGCGATGCTGGCAGAGACCGGGGCCGCGCTGACCCTGGTCGATAACGGCTTGCAGGCGGTTGACGCCTGGAATGCGGCACAGAACGCAGACGCGCCGTTCGATCTGATGCTGCTCGACATCTCGATGCCGGTGCTCGACGGCATCAGCGCCCTTGGCGCGATCCGCGATGCCGAGGCCAGCGCCAAGCTGCCCGCCACCCCGGCCATCGCCCTGACCGC
>Ga0210028_1002884_pt1 | contig 13338 bp, 10 predicted proteins | sample CryGeymeta201513_FD_185468 | JGI IMG/M metagenome (GOLD analysis project Ga0210028, IMG submission 185468) | Groundwater microbial communities from Crystal Geyser aquifers in Utah, USA - Crystal Geyser metaG 2015-13 (SPAdes) (version 2) | ecosystem: Environmental > Aquatic > Deep subsurface >...
ACCCTGACCTCAAACAGTCCTGTCGCTCGGCTGTTCTGACCCAATAAACGTCCCACGCGGCGCTCGATCTCGGCCACCTTCTGCTTCTTCTTCACACACGACCGGGCGATCTTCTCCAGTCCCTCCTCGATCCGCTTCTCAAACCGCGCGTGAATCGCTGCGAACCCACAGGGTTCGACTCCTTTTCTCTCCGAGACCGGCTGCGACACAGGATAAACACCTCTGCCTCTCCCCTCGGCGAGGGGCAAATCTTCACCTCCACACCCTCCCGTATCGGCTCCCAATCCTCCGACAGAAGCTCCTGCTCAAAAGCCTTCAACTGACTCTTGGGAGTCCCCACGATATAGCGACGATCCCCGTCCTTCAAGAACTGAACGTTCTTCTCTGACGCCATCCCTCGGTCCATCACCCACACCCGATGCGCTTTTCCGTACCGCTGCTCCATTAACTCCACGATCTCTTCCACCGTGGTCACATCGCTCTTGTTCCCATCGAAAACTTCGTATCCAACGGGTATCCCCGCCCGACTCACGACCAGCGCCAGACAGACCTGCTTGCACTCTGGACGATGATCCCGAGAATAACCCCGCCGCGCCTGACTATTCCCCTTGCTCTCTCCCTCGAAATAGGTCGACGTCACGTCGTAAAGCAGCAGGTCGTACTCCAAGTCGAACAACTCTCCCAAACGCTCTTTCAGGTGAACCTCCAACGCCTCCTTGTGGGGCAAAACCTGATCGAGGGCCCGATACAGGCGATCGTCATTAACCTTCTCCACGGGAACCCCCAGAAGCTCCGGCAGAGCCGTCCGCTCATAAAGATGCTCGGCAATCCGCAGTTCACTCGATGGGCGACACAATCTGCACAACACAAGAATCTGGGACATCACCGACCAGGGAATGTCCTCATACCCGCGCGGCAGAACCCTCTCCAGAAACTGGGGAAGTTGTAACTCCTCCAGCAGTTTCCTCCCAAGCCAGAAACCTCCAAACTCCCGATCTCTCTCCACCCGTACCCGGGAAACATCCACCTCTACCCACTCGGATTCAACCGGCTCAAACTCCTCCATCAGAGCGGGTTGTCGAACTCCTGAACCTCCGGTCGCCGCCTCACGCACACCCAGGCGAACCTCCTCCTGCAAGTCCCCCGGATACGCCACCACCCGCTGACGCGGACCTCGCTCTGTCCGATACGACTCCACCAGCGACCAATAGTCGTAACGCTTCCCATCATAATTGCGACTGGCTATCCGAACATACATGCGAATAGTCTAACTCCTATCCGCAATCCCGTTTTCTTCACTACATTGGGTTTTCACATCCCTCCCCTTGACCACCCCCGTAAAATCAGCAACATGCCTACTCGCAACTCAGCAAAATAGCTCGAAAAAAAATCTTCGGACTGCTTACTGCGGAAGTTGGGGTAGCTCACACAGGCAGCTACACGATGGAGGCTGCCTTCCTTTTCTCCCCTTTCAACCCGTGTTCGGCACGAACACGGGTTGAAAGGGGAGAAAAGATGTTCTTTCTTGGCGCTCGGTAGTCAGTTGTGTGAGCTACCGGACGCTGAAGCGATCCGGCGTCGCATGCAGAGTGATTTACGAAACGATGCACTAGAACCTCAGGCATCAAAACCTCCGTTTGCCCCTTCGTCGGTTTCCAGGTACAATCCGTAGGACATCACGACTCCCGCAAGTCATACTCGTTCCCGGTGATGCTGCGATGGTTCGGTACAGGACAGTTCCAGCTCTGCTTCTCATAGTGCTTGCTGTAACGTGCGAGCTCAGTCCGAACGTGCACGCCGCAAGCGATTGGCCGATGTTCCGCGGGTCGGCGACTCAGCGGGGTGTCGCGTCGGGTTCCCTTTCCACGAAGCTGCGGCTTAAATGGAAATACGGGACGGGCAGGGCGATCGTTGCTTCTCCTGTCGTGTCCGGGGGCAAGGTCTTCATCGGGTCCACCAGCGGCTACCTCTTCTGCCTCGACGAGAAGACAGGGAAGAAGTTCTGGTCATTCAATACCGGCAACGACATCGAGGCCGCTGCGTGCGTGGTCGGTCAATCGGTCATCATCGGTTCGGCGAATGGCGTTCTGCACTCCCTCAATGCGGCGAATGGACAGGTGCGCTGGAAATACGCGACCGACGGGAAGATCAACGGAGCAGCAACGTGGACGCACTCATCGTCGGGGCGCATACGCATTCTCGTCGGCAGCTACGACAATCGGCTCCACTGCGTGGACTCGTGGACAGGCAAACGCATCTGGGTCTATGCAACTGATAACTACGTGAACGGCACCCCCGCCATCTCCGACGGCAGGGCCGTGTTCGGAGGATGCGACGGCATCCTCCACGTAATCTCCGTCGAAACCGGCAAACAACTGGGCGAAGTCGAACTGGGCTCCTATGTTGCCGCGTCCGCCGCGGTCTACGGCAACAGTGCGTATGTCGGTCACTATGGAGATGAGTTTATCGCAGCGAACATCGGGAAAGGGTCTATCACGTGGAGATACAAAGATCGCGGCTTCCCGTTTTTCTCATCCCCGGCGGTCACCGAAAGTCGCATTGTGGTTGGTTCACGGGATAAGCGGGTGCACTGTCTGTCGCGCTACTCCGGGAAACGCATCTGGGTATTCTCAACCCGCGGGCAGGTGGACAGCTCTCCCGTGGTCTGCGGAGACAAGGCGCTTATTGGGTCGGACGACGGCCGCCTCTACATTCTCCGTCTCACCGACGGGCGCCAGCTTTGGAGCTATGAGATCGGCAAGCCCATCACTGGATCCCCTGCCGTGGCAAACGGACGCGTGACTGTGGGCGCCGGAGATGGAGTGGTGTACGCGTTCGGTGCGTGACATGCGAATCATCAACCTCACACCCGGAACTGGAAGCTGGCATTGCGGGTCATGCTTACGAGATAGCACGCTTATCACTGCCCTGCGCAAGAGCGGTCACGATGCCATCATGGTCCCGATGTACCTGCCCCTGCTCACCGAGGGGCCCGCTCCCACCCAAGGCGCGCCCCTGTTTTACGGGGGTGTCAACGTCTACCTCCAGCAGAAGTCCGGGATTTTCCGTCGCACACCGCGCTGGCTGGATCAGCGGCTTGACTCCCCTGCCCTGCTGCGCGCTGCGGGAAGACGGTCGGGGATGACCTCGGCGCGAGACTTGGGCGCGCTCACCCTGTCGATGCTCAAGGGGGAGGAAGGGAATCAAATCAAGGAGCTTCAGCGCCTGACAGCCTGGATGGTACTCGACGGCAAACCGGACGCGATCTGCCTCTCCAACGCCCTGTTGATCGGCCTGGCGCGTCACCTGAAGGAGATAGTCGGAGTGCCCGTCGTCTGCACGCTCCAGGGCGAGGACACCTTTCTCGACTCTCTGACCGAACCGTACAAAACCGATTGTTGGAGGACTCTTCGCGAACGCGCCGCAGACGTGGACGCGTTCCTGCCGGTGAGTCATTACCATGCTGATGTGATGGCTCACCGAATGCAGATCGATGAACACCTCCTGAGCGTCGTCTATAACGGCATTGACTGCGAGGCAATCAGACCGATCGATTTCCCGCCCGACCCTCCGGTGGTCGGCTACTTTGCGCGGATGTGTCCGGCAAAGGGGCTCGAAACACTGATTGATGCCTTTATCGGATTGAAGCAACGACAGACATGCACGGGACTCAGGCTGCACGTGGGCGGGACCCAGACGGGCGACGACCCGGCCTATGTGATGAAATTGCAGAATCGACTCAGCGCGCGCGGACTTCTATCGGACACCACGTTTTCCCCCAACCTGGACAGGCAGTCGAAACTCGACTTCTTCCGTGGCCTGTCCGTTTTCTCTGTCCCCGCGACCTACGGGGAATCGTTCGGCCTTTACGTACTCGAAGCGCTTGCGTCTGGTGTCCCCGTTGTCCAGCCGCGGCACGCCGCTTTCCCGGAGATAATCGAGGCGACTGAGGGTGGGCTGCTCTGTGAACCGGACGACCCGGTATCCCTGGCGAATGGCCTCGAGCGGCTACTCACTCACCCAGAAGAAGCGCGAGAGATGGCGCGCCGCGGCCGTGCAGCAGTGCTGGAGAAGTTCTCCGCATACCGGATGGCGGAGGAGTTTGTCTCCGTGATTGACAACCTGAAACCTGTTAAAGTGGATACAATCCCTGAACCGATAAGGTGATTTTCGCAGTGAAACCCAACGACGAGCCTACGACAAAACCAACTGCTTTCCTTCAACTTTCCTCTGTCACGAAGTCGTACACCGCCGAAGAGCCTCCCGTTCTTCAGGCTGTGACGTTGGGCATCCAGCAAGGGGAAAGCCTCGCCGTCACCGGGCCGTCCGGGTCGGGAAAGAGCACGCTCCTCAATCTCATGGGTGCGCTGGATCACCCCACGAGCGGGGCCGTGCTCTTGGATGGCCGCGACCTGTCAAACATGAACGACGACGAACTCGCGCGTTTCCGGAATCGAGAGATCGGCTTTGTTTTCCAGATGCACCATCTGCTGCCCCAGTGCACTGTGCTGGAGAATGTGTTGATCCCCACACTCGTCGCCGCTCACGGCAAGGCCGCTCACGGTAAAGGTTCTGCGGAGTATGAGGCTCGAGCCCGACAACTGCTTGAGCGTGTGGGGATGACCCACCGGCTAAGCCACCGACCAGGCGCTCTCTCCGGGGGCGAGTGTCAGCGAGTGGCGGTGGTGAGAGCCCTCATCAATGAACCTCGACTACTGCTTGCCGACGAACCGACAGGTTCACTCGACCAGGGCAGCGCAGAGAATCTCGCCCAACTGGTTGTGGAACTCAATGAGGAGCAGGGCGTTGCCCTTGTGGTTGTCACCCACTCAACGGAACTGGCGGAGCGGATGTCACGCCAACTCCGGCTCTCCTCCGGCAAACTTCAGGAGCTTGCGACGTAACCGATGAACCACTACAGACTCAGCCTCAACAGCATGAGATTCTACTGGCGCACCCAAGCCGGAATCACGCTGGGGATCGTCGTCAGCACGGCCGTGCTGGTGGGGGCACTGGCAGTCGGCGATTCTGTCCGATACAGTCTCAGGCAGATGGCCCTCGCGCGCGTCGGCAGAATTCAGTTCGCCATGGCGCCGTCCGGACGTTACTTTCGCTCCAAGCTTGCAGAGAACCTGCAAGGGAAGCTGGGGATCGCGGTAGCGCCGATTCTGATGCTGCGTGGCTCGGCAACCGGCGATGCCGGCACCGCGCGCGCCAATAACGTGCAGGTCATAGGGGTAGACGACCGCTTCTGGGCGCTCTCCCCGAGTGCCTCTGCAATACGGCGGGATAATCTTCCCCTTGTGGCTGTCAACCAACGACTATCCACACAGCTTGCTCTCGCCACCGGGGACGGTATGCTGATTCGATTGGAGCGTCCCAGCCTGTTGCCTCGCGACTCGTCCATGGCGACAACAACGAACGCATCGACCGCGCTCAGGCTTGACGTCTCGGCTGTCCTCAACGACAAACAGTTCGGTCGATTTGGGCTTCAGAGCAGCCAAGTCCCTCCTTACAGTGTCTTCGTTCCCATTTCCTTGCTTCAGCGAGAGCTGGGAATGGAGGGCAAAGCCAATACGCTGCTGATTGGAGGCGGGGAACAAGAGAGAATCTCGGCCGCACAACTGGATCGAGCCTTGCAGACAGCGTGGAAATTGGAGGACGCCAACCTGCAGATCCACGCCCTGCCAAGAACGGAGACGCTGGAACTCCGCACGGATCGGGTCTTCTTCGACCCGCCTGTCGCCGCGGCGGCGCTTCAAGCGGCTCCCGGCGCAACCGGCATCCTCACCTACTTTGTCAATGAATTGCGGCACGGAGAACACGCCACGCCTTACTCCCTTGTTGCAGCGATGGGAGAGCCTGTCGTTCCGGCTAACCTGATGGACGACGAGATCATTATCAATGCTTGGCTCGCAGACGACCTAAAGGCCAGTTCCGGAGACCTTCTTGACGTGACGTTCTATGTCGACGCGTCCATGCGCAGGCTTGAGGAGCGCGTGGCCAGCTTCCGAGTTCGCAGCGTATTGCCCATGCAGGGAGACGCTCTGGACCTCGATCTGATGCCCGATTTCCCCGGAATCTCCGGAGCCGTCAACTGCCGCGATTGGGACCCGGGAATTCCCGTCGACCTCAACAGAATTCGTCCCAAAGACGAAGTCTACTGGGAGGCGTATCGGGGTACTCCCAAGGCCTTCATCAATCTGCAGGCCGGGCAGAAGCTGTGGGAGAACCGGTTTGGCAACCTGACGGCAGTTCGATATCCGGGCAAGAGCGCAACGCAAAGCGACGCGGTGGCTTCCCGTCTGATGTCGTCTCTCGCCCCGGGACAACTGGGGATGTCGTTCCGTCCCGTCAGAGACGAAGCCCTGAGGGCCGGGGAGCAGTCGCTGGACTTCGGACAACTGTTCCTGGGCTTGAGCTTCTTCCTCATCCTCTCGGCCCTGCTGCTCACAAATCTCCTGTTCGTGTTCGGCATGGAGCGACGGCAAGCCGAGGTCGGAACGCTGCTGGCTGTCGGCTTCCGTCCTCGAGATGTCCGCCGACTGTTCCTGCTGGAAGGAGCGGCGCTCGCGTGCGTTGGTGGCGTCGTCGGGGCGTGGGTGGGGTTGGCCTACACGCGCCTAATGATCTACCTGCTGAATAGCTTCTGGCGAAGCGCGGTCGCAGAGGCATCGCTCTCCTATCATGCGAGCGCCGCTACTGTCATTGCCGGAGGCTGCGCCAGCGTCGCGATAGGACTGCTCTCTCTATGGATCACCCTCCGGAAACAGGCGATGGCGGCCCCGCGACAGCTTCTCACGCGATCTCTGGCATCTGCGAGTCTTGTGGACCACACTGCGGGGCATCGACGGGCGCGCTGGATTGCCGCCGCGTGCGGTCTGCTGGCAGTAGCGGTACCGGCCTTCACCGGACAAAGCAGCGGGCATGAAACGGCCGGAGCGTTCTTTGGCGCAGGACTGCTACTGCTCGTCTCCTTCCTTTCCATTTGCGACTCCCTGCTCTCGCCGACAGGGGGCGCGGTGGACTCACTGCGAGTCAGGAACAATGTCGCCAGGTTGACGATTGGAGCGATGGCTTGGCGCAACGCGTCTCGTCGCCGTGGGCGGAGTCTCGCTACTGTCGGACTGCTGTCTTGTGCCAGTTTCCTGCTCATCTCCGTGGGCGCCAATCGCCGCGACCCCGGCCACGACGCGAGAAAGCGCAGTGCGGGGACCGGCGGGTTTGCGCTGATCGGCCAGTCAACACTTCCCATCTACGAAGACCTCAATTCGCCGGGCGCAATCGAGGCGCTGGGACTGGACACGGACACGCTGCAGGGAGTCAGCGTGGTGCCAGGGCGCATCCATGAGGGTGAGGACGCGAGTTGCCTTAACCTGAACCGTGCCCAAGTCCCTCGACTCATTGGCATTGCTCCTGCACTCCTGGGCGATCGGGGTTCCTTCACATTCGTGAAGACGCTTAAACCAGAGAAGCGCCTGTCTCCGTGGGCTTTGCTGGATGCCGACGGCCCGACAAACACTGTGCCCACCATTGGAGACCAATCCACCGTGGTGTGGGGTTTGGGAAAGTCTGTCGGCGACAGCATTCGATATACCGACGAGAGAGGGAATGCCTTCCAGCTCCAAATCGTAGGCATTATCGCAAACTCAATTCTCCAGGGAAACTTGCTCATTTCCGAAGACCGGTTCTCGACTTGCTTCCCGTCTGAAAGTGGACATCGCCTCTTCCTGATCGACACACCGAAACAGGCAACCTCAACCGTGTCGCATGAGTTCTCCCACGCTCTTGAGGACTTTGGTGTCGAGATCACTCCCGCGGCGCGTCGTCTGTCCGAGTTCAGTGCTGTGGAGAATGCGTACCTCAATATCTTCCAGGCGCTTGGAGGGCTTGGATTGCTTCTCGGGAGTGTGGGGATAGGGATTTGCGTCATGCGCAACGTTCTCGACCGGCGGGGAGAACTGGCGCTTCTGCGGGCTGTTGGTTTCCGAACGTCAACGATATGCCGACTCATTATGCTCGAGCACCTTTCCCTTCTGGCGCTGGGCGTCATCAGTGGAACTCTTGCGTCGCTCATCGCCATTTACCCATCCCTGCGGACCTCAGGCGCAGAGGTCCCCTACGTATTGCTCTCCCTCACCATGCTCGCGGTGCTGCTGAACGGATGCCTATGGACGTGGGGAGCGACAACCATTTCAGTGCGGGAACCGATGATGGATGCGTTACAGAGTGAGTAGAAAACCCGACCAACGTGGACTCGCTGCTGAAGTATTCTGGGCCACGCGCTTCCCCTACGAGACGAAATCAGTTAGAATAAACACCAGTTGAGGGCTCGAGTGTCGCACCCCACGTGAGGTGATTGAGATGAAGAAGCGGCTGGATGACATCCACGGATTTACTTTGATTGAACTGCTGGTGGTCATTTCCATCATCTCCACCCTCGCCAGTATGCTGATGCCCACATTTGCTCGCGCCCGAGAGCAGGCGCGGAAGACCGTCTGCATGAGCAATCTCAAGCAGGTCGGCACCGCGATGGTCATGTATAACAGCGACTATGACGGCATGTACCCTGTTGCTTGGGCGTTCTGGGGCCCGGTCAACTCACCCGCCCTTCCATCCGAACCTAACCTCAAAACTGCTCTTGACCCCTATATCAAGAACGACCAGATATGGTGGTGCCCCTCCTGGAGCGGCATCTACGGGATGAATGCCTGGGGAAATCCAGACGGCGGCGGCTATGATTTTATCGTTGCAAGCGCTACCACCGAGGAGATGATTGCCACACCCGGAGACAACCAGTCTTTCTCCGAGGCTGCCCTCAACCGACCGGCAGAATACCCGCTGCTCTGGTGTGGCTCCCACTGGACACGCTCCCTGAACGCGCACTCCGGTGTGCCTGACGTTGATTTCTTCGACAACAAAGGGGCCGGAGGAACCAATATTCTGTTCGCAGATACGCATACCAAGTTCCAGCGTTTCACCAGCGGTCAGTTTCAGCAGATATACGAAACCCGCAGATAACCGGAGGATACGATGGCGTGGCAATACATGGCTAAACTGCTTCCTGCGCTGTTCCTGCTGCTGGCAGGCATTCTCATTGCCGGCGACTCGTCTTCCCAGCGGCGCATCATTGGCATGCTGGCAAACTGGGGAATGGCGAATGAAGACAGCGAGGCAAGTATCCAAGCCTCAGCCAGTATGGTGGTGAGGATCTTCTTTGGAATTTCTCTGGTGTTCTTTTTGTGGACCGGTCTTATCTACTACCATCACCACCGCACCATCAAAGTCAGACCCCTGGACAACTCTACGTCGGCGCCCTACGAGAAAAAATCTAAGCCTGCCCCTGCGGTAACGCCGCAACCATCAGAATCTGCTCCGGCTCCGGAATCAAGCGGCGGCCGTCAAGGCGCTCCTGTGCGCCCCTACACGACCTCTCGTGTTGACGACGCCCCGGTACTGGTCTGCGTCACTCCACGGTACTCACGCAGCGATACCGCGGGGTGATATGAGCAGAAACATCTCGGTTGTCCTTGCGACCTCCATACTCTTCGGGGTCTCGTTTGGCCTCTACGAATTCGTCCTCCCCTACTTCTTGGATGAGCACAACGTCTCTTACCAGACCATGGGATTCATTTTCTCGGCCTCTGCCGCGGCGATGTTTCTGGTGCGCATCGGCGCGGGGGCGATCTCCGACTTCATCGGGCGCAAACTCTTTTACTCGTCTTCGCTTCTACTGTGCGGGATTGCCAGCCTGTTGACCCCCTTCTTCCCGCTGCCCTGGCCACAGATGCTCCTGAAGAGCCTGCGGGAGAGTTCGGTCGTGACGCGAGAGAGCATGCACTCCCTGCTGCTCTTCGACGCGAGCGAATCCAGATTTGTGGAGTTTTTCTCACGCACCCGCGGGGCCGAGTTCTTCTTTCAGGGCGGCGGCGCCATCCTGGCCGGCATCGTGATTGTGTGGTGGGGAAACAACGCCGTCCTTTTCGCGGCTGCCGGACTTGTCCTCCTCGCGTTTGTGCTGTTCTCGCTGGAATACCGCGAAGTGTTCGCCACGACGCCGCTGTCTCGGACTGGGATGAACTTCCGGGACTTGCTCTCCCTTGACATTCCGTCCGGGCTTAAGTGGCTGACGGCCTGGCTCTTCTTTTTTACCATCGGACTCTCCACCAGTCATTGCTTTGTGATGCCTCTCTTCTTCTCGAAAAAGTTTGGCGTTCCAGAGTCAACCGTTGGTTGGATCATGGCTGTGCATCGAGTTTCCCTCGGGCTGCCAATGTTCTTTATCGGGAATCTCGTCAAAACGCGACTCAAGAGTACCTGGATAGCATTCCTTATCCTTGAGGGCCTGACCGTATCGGTCTCTGCGATTATCCCCGGATTCTGGCCTGCCACGCTGCTATGGCTGACTCACGACTTTGTCGGCGCGGCGATCTGGGTGCCCATCTCGAGTCACTATACACAGGTGCTGGCTCGCGCGAAAGTACGGGGGCGCGATGTCACCAAAAGCGTTGCCTACGCTTCTCTCGGCTGGATTGTGGGACCCCTACTGGCCGGCTATCTAATGTCGACGCTGAGCAACCCAACAGCGTCCATCAGCGCCCCATCCTTCGTGAGTGGAATTCTGATGGTAGTCTCAGCAGTGTTTCTTCTCCCCCTGCCCGACATCACGATGGATAATCAAGACGACACTGCGGTTGGGTGACACTGTGACAAAAGCTGTGCCAATGGCGAATGAGGTGGAACATCTTGCCTGAATTGCCCGAAGTCGAGACCATCCGGTCCGGACTTGAGGTCTCCGTCATGGGAGGCCAGGTTCGGTCCGTCGAGGTTATTCATACCGGTTCCATCAAAGAAGTGACGATCGCCAGATTCCGACGAACGCTTGCCGGAGCAACGCTCTCTTCCTTCGACCGACGTGGGAAATTCCTGATCATCTCCCTGGACGTTAGCGACGCACTGATTGTGGATTTCCGCATGACGGGGCAGCTCATTCACGAGGGTGATCAAGGTGTCCTACCCCCGCACACGCACGTGGTGTTCCGGATGGTCGGTGGGACTCGATTGCGGTTCACCGACACACGGAAGTTCGGCAGCATTCGGCTCGTCCGCGCAGACCAGGTCTGTAATCATCCCGCTCTCAGCAAACTGGGTGTGGACGCCATGGGTGACGACCTCACCACAGGCCACCTTGCCAACCTGACGGCAGCTTCGAAGCGACCCATCAAGCAGTTGCTGATGGATCAGCGCCGTATCGCCGGAATTGGCAACATCTACGCGTCTGAAATACTCTTCCACGCAGGCATTCATCCGCAGACCGAGGCGTCCTCGCTGAAGCCAGAAGCGATCCGCATTTTGCGTTCCTCCATTCGGCACATCCTGCGGGTGGCGATCCGCCGTTGCGGAACGACAATGAGGGACTTCCGCACCGCCAGCGGAGGGTACGGGAATTATCAGAATGAATTTCGAGTCTACGCGAGAGAGAACCGACCGTGTCGTCGGTGCGCAACACCCGTCGTCAGAATCAGACAACACGGACGTTCTACGTTCTTCTGTCCCCAATGCCAACAGGCAGAATAGAGTTGCCGTCCAACTGGAAGCCCTCCAAAAAACTTCCGTGGAATGGTTGTCTTATCTGGCGTTTTGAGTTAAAAATGGCGTTTGGTGTGTGATCCTGCGCCAATCGTCGAAGGGAGGGTGTCTGCTTCTCGCAGACACACAGTCGCATGAGTGAAGACCGACTTGCTGTCAAATTCTACAATGAGATCCGCCTGAAGGGATCCGCGGGTATTCGCGCCCTCGCGGAGCTTGCCGCTGATCGCAACGACAACGCCATGCGTGATGGGGTTACAAGGCCACGCGCAGAAATCCTCCGTGAGATGGCCGAGAGCCTGGAGTCCAATGAATTCATCATCGCGGTCGTCGGCGAGTTCAGTCGGGGGAAGAGCAGCATGCTCAACGTACTGCTGGGAAGGGAGGGACTCCTCCCCACGTCCATTGAACCCAGCACGGCAACCATTACCATCGTCCAATACTCCGAGACAGAATCGGCGCGCGTTACCTACTCGGACGGAACCTTATCTGAGAGCATCCCGTTGCAGGAACTTCCCAAGTTCGTCGTCGGGACAGACCTCGACGGCAAGAAGGCCTCCCGATCCGCCGCCCGTCGATTGTCACAACTCAAGACACAGGAGGATATGGAAGTCCTTTCCCTGCCCGACATCGGCAAGGAGTTCGCCCTGCAAGTGCAGGGAAGCACACCCAAAACAGTCAAATACGTGGATGTCTACATCCCATCAGAATATCTCAAGGATGGTCTCAAGCTCGTTGACACACCCGGAATTGGCTCCGTCAACCCGGAGCACGGACAGGCGACCCGCGAATTCATCAACCGCGCCGACGCCGTGATCTTCCTCATCAACACCGATCCCGTGATCAGTGATTCCGAGTGCAATTTCCTGATGTTCTTGCAGGATTATATTCAGCAGTTCGTTTTCGCGGTCACCAAGATCGACCGATTCTCGGAGGATGAGCGCGCCCTCTCGGTCAGGTACACACGCGACACCATTAAGGAGTATGCAGGCATTCCGGACCCTCCCATCTACCCGATGTCGGCCAGGTGGGCGCTGGAGGGCGTGGCTGAAGGAGATGACGAAAAGACCCAAAAGAGCGGATTCCCCGAGTTCCGGCGCGGTCTGGAGCACTATCTCATCAGCGAACGTGGTCGCCTCGTTCTACAATCCGCCTCGCGTCAGGTTCGCCTGCAACTCAATGAGATGAAGGCTTCCATCGAGTCGGAAACGAAGCACCTTTTCATGAACACGGACGAGTTCCAGGCACGACTGGAGGCGATGAACAAGGGATTGCGCGAGGCATCGTATGTCCGAGGGGCGATATGCAGAGACCTGGACAAAGCACTCCAGGGCACCGAGGACATGATCTACGGACAAGTTGACTGGCTGCGCGCCAAGGCTACTTTGAGGCGAGAGGTCGAAGACGAGATTGACGCCTACGGCTGGGGAGAGCTGCAGAAAGCCAATGAACTCCTCCCCCTCTTGGTGAAGGATCGTCTCGATGCCGTACTGGGAGACGTCTTCACGATCGTCTCGGAGCAGATCTCCGCGGTCCGAAACGATTCCGTGGATTACGCCATGGAAACTCTCGCCAAACTGGGGCAGGAGGCTGGATATCGGGTTGAGCAGCCGGAAGAACACGCAGAATGGGACATCACCTTCAAGACCAGCTCCGACGCCTTCCGCCGCAACCTGAAGAAAGTGGGCACCATGACCATCGGCAGCACGCTGGCATTGACCGTCGCCGGCGTTTTTCTGTTCGGGGGTA
>Ga0210028_1002894_pt1 | contig 13317 bp, 16 predicted proteins | sample CryGeymeta201513_FD_185468 | JGI IMG/M metagenome (GOLD analysis project Ga0210028, IMG submission 185468) | Groundwater microbial communities from Crystal Geyser aquifers in Utah, USA - Crystal Geyser metaG 2015-13 (SPAdes) (version 2) | ecosystem: Environmental > Aquatic > Deep subsurface >...
AATATCTCCTTTAGAGTACCCACAGTGACGCCTTTCACTTAGGACAAGTGCGTATGCATTGGGCCTCTCTAGGGCCGGGGAGAGTATGCTTCGCAGTCCTGGAGAAGAGGCAGTCTTTCGACTGCCCATTCTCTAATAGAATGGGAAGCCCACTATGCCCCCTAGGGCCTCCAAGGCCTTGGGACAGAGACGTATAAATGCGTCTCTTAACAGCCCCTCTACGGGAGTTATCCCGTAGATGAGGCAGTCCCCAAACGGTTTCTCTTTACGCAATGTTGCAAGAAACACTGCGTTTCGGAGAACCAAATTGGCCTCTGCAGTTCCGGCAGTAATGGCAGTCATTTCTGACTCCCTTTAGAGAACGCAGTGACGCCTCTTGCGAGTGCGTGTGCATGTCCTCTCCAGGACCGCGAAGCACGGCAGTCTAGCCGTATCGTCCACGGATCAGCGCCGTGGAGCGCCCCCCCCCTATACCCGGGGGGGCGGGGTGTCGCAAACCCTGCGACAGGGGTAGGAGAGAGGGGGGCGGGAGAGAGCAAAGAGATCGCTATATATAAGCGACCCGCCTGCTCACTTTTGCCCCTCACTTATCCCCGCTATTGCCCATTGCGGACACCGCAGGGTTTTCATCTTTTTCCCCCGTGTACATTTTATGGTATACTGTTCCCCTATAAGGAGATATTGCTATGAGTGACTTTCGCCCTGTTTTGAGTAGTGTCCGAGAGAGAGTAGTTGCCTTGGCTAAGTGGCTCAGTAAGGTTGAGGGGCATCCGGTTAGTCTTACGGGGGTGGTTATTAAAGCTGTGAATGAGTTATATGATCGTGTGATCGTCATCCCGAAAGAGGAGAAATAATATGGACATCGAAAGCTTTGCTAGTGGCGAATCTGGCGATATTGAGCTTGAGAAGGTTATGCTTCGTTTGATGATGGAGTATTTCGAGTTATGGAAGAAGAAACAGAAGTCTTATGGAGCGACAAATATTGGCGCATTTGGCGCTATGGGTTGTTTGATCCGAGCCAACGACAAGATCCAACGACTTCGCAGACATTACTTCATGGGCAAGGACGTATCCCTGACGAACGAGACGATTCAGGATACGTGGTTGGACCTGATTGGGTATTCCCTGATGGGCCTGGTTTGTGATCGCGGGCTTTGGCCCGGCCTTGAGAATAAAGGAGAATAATCATGAATATCAGAAGTCTGCTTTTCCGCTTCTTTGAGTGGTTCGACGACCTGCTTCCCGTCCAGTGTTTCTACTGTAATCGTATTGTTGCCAAAAAGAATGTCGAGTACGAGAAAACACAGATGGGCGCTATTGTTCCACTGTGTCCTGCTTGCCATAAATTGTTGTTTACTCCATGGAGTTACGAAGACGAATTCACCAAGTAGGAGAATTCAGCTTTACTGTTCCTGAAAAACATGTATAATTCTCATTGCGACACACACGTACCTGCTATTGGTCGCAAGCCTCTCCCTGGGTGTTCGCATCATCTCGGGAGAGGTTTTTTATGGTAAAATATAACTACCCTTCTCCGGTCTGCCCTGAGAGAAGTACGGGTTTATAGGCAGAATACCTCGTAGAGATGCACTACGAGGTATTTGTTTTTGTGGTAGAATGTTTTTATGCATCAATATAAGTTTTTCCCCAGCCCCATCCAACCGCATGTCAATAATGGTGCATCTTGCGTTGGAACTAACGTCACAAGCCTAATACCGCCCGCCACTGTGACTATCCAATTTCTGCTTATGCCTACGTCCGTAGAGGGTTTGCAGAAGGTGTCTCGATAGCGATTAGGGTCACACGAACCCTATCGGTGGTCGAGGCATTCCGGCTACCGCACAAGCTAACCTATAAGTATATCCGCAGTAATGCAAATCCCACCTAGAGACCGGAGGATGATATACTAAAGCCCAGAATGCGATCAGGCAACAGTGGGTGCCAAAAATAGGCTCTGACCTATAGATGGGCGTATTGAATCGGTTTACCTAATAAGAGGTAATAAAATGACATTCTTCAAACTATATCGAATTACCTATTGCCCTATTGATGACTTTAGCGAGGGGCGCAAGTTTCTGGGACTGGCAATTAACAAACTGATCAATATCCACATTGCGGTAAAGCCATTCAAACTCTTTGTGGAAACCAAGAAGAAAGTGCATATCTTCTCGTCCAGTTACCACAAGATATTGACAAAGCAATAGATATATCATTCGATCTGATACAGCTTCCTGAATATACTTGCATTTTCTAGAAAAAGTGATATACTGTAATTGTCTCTCTTTTACACAAGCCCCTCCTGGATTTGGCTTCATGCCATTGCCAGGAGGTCTTGTTTTGTAAATCTCCTACTAGGAGATTTTGGTAAATATTTCAAGACTTTGTGGTATTAAAAAACAGCGGGGCAGTTTTCTCTTTAGTGAAAATAAGGTATACTGCTATAGAGGAAATCCTATGAACACACAAACCATAATTATCCGAGAACATGATGTAGAAGTAGGGCCAGTTAACGTTCCTGCAAACACCAGGCTGGCAATAGGTACAGAGATCGAAGACAAATACCCCGTAGACGTTGACATCTTTGCAGAATTGCACCCTAAAAGCAATCCCGCACTCTTTGCGGACGAGATAATTAGGCGGATATTCCAACACGATGGCGATAGTGATGTTCAAGTATTCATCAAAGTCTCTGAACAAACCTATAAAGATTTCGTGCTTGGGGAAACTGTCAGTCGACTTTACTCAGTGGTCAAGAGTGCGAAATTCAATATCTGTGCCATGCCTAGATCGTTCTCAAAAGAAACCAGCGCTGCCCATAAGCTTGTAAGGCTTTTAGACGACCGCTTCGGAAAGAAACTCGTAACGCCATACCCAATGATCAATGTCATGGACGATGAACTAAATATCAGGGGGAAACTGGATATGATTCAAGAAATGACAAAAATTAGGCCTACGGGCATTGGTATGATTGCTTTCGGCAATAAGGGTCCGGTCCTTAACACTCAGCAAATACTGGAAACAAATCCAATTGCCTACTTCTCGATCAAGGCGTATCTCGATATTAACCATATTGAAGAACCACAAATCGCACTTCTTTCTCTTGTCAATGGGGAACCGGCTATTCTTCCTCCAATTCTAGGAATCGTTCTACGTAAAACTCCTAGCAGGGACAAGGTTGGGTTACACACTACGGTAATCACCAGACTACATCCTGGAGACAAACTTAACATATTGGAGGTCTATCCGATCGAGAATGGTGTACAATATGCCAAATTAACCAATGGACATTTTGTAGTAATTAGTGAACAAGGCGTCCAAAACATTCAGATCACAGAATAAGGAGATAAAAATATGAACACAAAAGAGAAGTATCTTGGTTTCAAGCGTTTCCTGGCCCTCGTAGGCGCCGTTGGACTATGGGGAATGTCTGTTTATTTCTCGTATAACGGGTTCAAATTCAATTCAACAACTATTCTATGGTTTGGCATTGTTTTGGCGCTAGCGGTTACAGTGGTAGAGCTTGTTTTCAACACCAAGATTGGGAAGTTGAATCCAACACTTTTATTATCTGGAATTCTCTGCTACGCATATGGCATCTACACGAATATCATTGGTTTTTTTATTCTTCAGCATGGAACTGCCGATGGTTTCTGGTCTGGTAACGCCTGGTTCATTCCAGTTTTCGCTGGTTTAATTGCCGAGATATTGCCAGAGGCGCTTTTTGCTTGGGCATTAATAGCTGGCGGCGAAGGTGATCTGTTGGGTAACATCCTTGAAATGATCTCCGGGACTACCCAGAATCAATACGAGGAAAAGAAATTCCACAGAGATCCTTACGAACAATCGGTTGATCTTCCAAAAATATACAGATCGTCAGTTCGTCCAGAATCGAGGTTTCACCATCCTGACTAATTTGACGCCAAGTAGACTATACGAGAATATCCAAGGAGTAAAATATATGCAATTATTCGGAGTTCATTATGGGTACTACAGTCGTATCAATTACGCCAGGAAAAACGATGTCCGCAGACGGCATAGAGAGAAAACTCGATAATGAGTTGTTGATTATTGCCATTCTATCGCACAAGATTCAACCGTTACGCATTGAGGCCTCTGGCCGTCTAATTTGTTTTGTCTTTGATGGTAAGGAAACCGAAGCAATAGAGAATAAGATACTCGCAAACCAGCCATTGCCCGTAGACTTTCAGGATGTAATTCTTGCAATGGCATTATGGAAAAATGCAATTACCCTGGCTAAGAGCAAATCGTCCGATCCGATTGTAGGATAATCATGGCCCAGGAGATATATGAACTCTCTGAGGCGGAGATGGAAATCATCTCCGCCTCTTTGAATGACCCTAATATATTCTTTGATTACTTCTTTCGTAAACCAGGAAAGGAAGTAGGGTGGCAATTAGATCACGGATTCACCGAAAAAGGTAAATGGCAAAAGAAGATGTGTATGGCAACACAGTCATTCATCGTTGCCCTCACCGGAATCGCGTGCGCGTCTATCGACAGTCGAGTCTATGACGCAGAACTCAAAAGATATATATCTTTTGAGGAATTGTTAGTTATTAAGCGTGCGCCAGTGGTACTTGCTAGAGATATAAATGGATGGAAGCAAGTAAAAGCAACCCTGCCCTTTTTCAAGGGCAGGGCGCCGGCAAAACGAGTTACTTTCTCCGATGGTAACTCTGTGAAGGTGTCGTTGGATCATCGATTTCTAGTCGCCAACCGAGGCTTTGTACGTACTCAAGATCTGCTAACTGGAGATGCTTTAGTCGCTCCGCGTAAACCTTCTGAGTCTGTTCCCAATGCTTTTGAAATTCTTCCTGATTCATATTGTTCTCCCTGTAATGGTGGGTGGGATTATTATACGCCAATCGTGACAAATATAGAAGATATTGGAGAGATTGATTTATACGATATTCATGTTCCAGATTACGAAAACTATGTCATGGAAGGAGTTGTTTCCCACAACACCGGGAAAACCCTAGGGACGGTTATGAGTGCGTCCTATCATGCGGTAACCACTCCTGGATTTAAGTTCCTGAATGTTGCTAAAGAAGCATGGCAGTCCATGTTGATGTACAAAGCCCTTCTCGAACAGGCGGAGGGTACGATATTTGACAAGATGATCGTCGAACGTCCGCGAAGTCCGTATCCAATGGTTAAAATAGCATATAGAATTGGGGACAGAGTAATAGCATCTACGCTTGAGTATATGTCTCTTGGGGAATCCGGGCAGGGAGACAACATTTTCTCTTGGCGTGGTGATTGGATCAACATCGAAGAAGCAGGGCGTATTGATAACCTGGCGCAATTGGTGACAATGTTAGTTACTCGTCTTACTGGCGTAACCGCAGACGGTCGTTCATTTCTTGGCAGACTTTCCCTTATTAGTAACCCACGGGAAAATATTGACCTATGGAATCTATATTCTATGGCGGAATCGGACGAAAAGGATGGATTAGTGTTCTCAATTGATACTGCCGAGAACAAGAATGTCTCCCAAAAGCAACTTGACATGCAAATGAAGTTGATCCCAGAAGATCAGCGTGCTCGGTTCTTGTCTGGTAAGCGTCCTCGTGGTCGTGGTACTTACTTCCCAGAAAAGATCGTAGACATGGGAGAAAGTCAAGTTTTATCTCAAAGTGTTCTCGATGGTATCGCTCAAGGACTTCCGGGATACGAAATGGAGATATTGCCCAACAACGGTGTATGGTCCTATCGAATTCCACGAAAAGATGGTAGGACATATTTCATACTAGGAGATCCTGGTGTAGGCGCCGCTCCCGCTCGTAATGCTCCGACCATTTTGGTGTTTGACGTTACTGATGCTCCTCGTGTATGTCCAATCGTGTGCATGTGGTGGGGCAATGGTTATGGCTTGATCAGCCCATTCATAGCAAAAATGGTTGAGTTGATCCAACACTATGCGCCAATGTTGGCCGGTATTGACAATACTGCAACCCAGAAGAATACAGCAGAACTAATCAATCTGGAGTATATTGAAGGGAAAGGATATTCCGTAGGACAGATAAGGGGGTTGGACTTCTCTGGTGGACGTAAATCCACGTATCTTGTATCTGCTAAACTTGCTCTTGAGAGCAATAGCATTACCTGGGCGTCGATGGCAACCGCAATCTCTGCCCAACTGAGGAACTATGATCCAGCTAATGACAAAACTAATAGCCGTCTGCCGCAAGATTTGGTCGCAACTCTTGCAATGGGTTCGTTTGCGATACGCCTCTATTTTGGGTTTAATGAAAACGCGACTGGCGCGTTCTCTGCGGCAAACGGCGGAAACGATGAAGGACTTGTCAGAAATGATAGAACAGGAGAACCTTCGGGACGGACCCCGCGCACTTTCGAGAGAAACCCGTGGTCTGTTCAGAGGCAGAACCGTTCGGAGAGAGCGATAAATCTATGATAGAATTGCCAATGTCGTCTCTCACACGAGAGACGCGGATTGAAACCCATTGACATTTATCCTATTTAGCACTATTATCTTATCGAAGAATATAAAAGACTCCCACAGATAGATTATATGTTGTGAATTCTCCTACTAGGAGAATTGTAAATATCTATCAACGGGAGTTTTCTTTGTCGGTAATTTCCAATTTGACTCAACAACTATTTTCTGGAATAGTTCCATTCCAGCTTGAAACGCTGAAAGATTTTCCTATTGAGTTGTGGAATACCCAGAAGGCATATTATGCCGATTTGCAAGACGTATACGATGGCGTAGCATTAGAGGCGGTTGTAACCGACAAAACGACTGGCAAGCAAATAGAAAAATTCCCAATCAAGATCAATCCACTAATTCAGACATCTAGGAAACACGCCGCTACGCTTATTGGTCGTGGCATTGACTCTATTCGTCCTGACGGATTGCCCATCGAGTTTTTGACGGACAAGGAAAGCGATACTCTTGGCGATCAACTCAAGAAGTTTCTCGCAAAGATCATCTCGGATAGTGGACTTGGCGCAATATTTGTTTCCAATGCAATTATTTCACAGTATTTAGGCGGTTGTTTCTTTGCGGCTAGTTGGCGCCCAGCCGATGGAAAGGTTATCGTGCATGGTCCACTCCCAGAAGAAGTAATCGCTTTTCCGAATGGAACAGATTACTGGAATCTCAAAGAAGCCTGGCTCGTGCGTGAAATTACAGAAAAAGACGCAGAGTTTCTTGGTTATATGCGCTCTGATAACAAGTTCTACTATATTGAAAGGTGGACGCCAAAAGAATACAAGATCATGGTCAATGGAAATGTTCTGATTGACGAAGATGGTATTCCAATGGAGGGAATAAATCCTTTTGGTTTTGTTCCCATGGTTTATATCCCGCATATTCGAGAAAAGAGTTTTCTTGGCAAGGGAATAATTAGCGAGGCGGTGCGCGGGATTATTCGAGAAATAAACTTGCGCTGGGCAGACATTGGTGATGCAGTTTCCGATGAGGCCCATGCTTATATTGCCATTCGCAATGTTCGCACTGGCATAAAGACGGTTACTCTTTCTGATGGTCGGCAGTTGATCGATCTCGGGTCTAGCGCCGGTATTACTGGCGAAAATGAACCGGATATGCTGGCGGTAAAAGCGCAATCTACGTCAACTCCGATGATCTCTCTTGGAGAGAATTTATACAACTTTTATCGGCGTGAGGTAAATCATCCCGCCGTGGCAGATGGAGAAGATGAAGGTTCGCAGAGATCAGCGCTTACTTTAGCCATTCGTATGGCTCCGCTTATTAGCGAGATCGAAATGGAACGCTTCTTCTGGACAATTGGAATTACCCAGTTTGTTCGCTTCCTTATTCGCATTGGAGTTATCAAGGGAGTAGAGAACGCAACGGCAGAAATGATCGAGATGCCGCTGTCGGTGAAGTGGCAACCAATGCTTCCGAGAGACCGAGAAGCGCTAGTCGAGGAAGTAAGTGTGCGTGCCGCCCATCAGGTTGGTTCAAAACGTCATCTTATGGAACTCTTTGACGATGTTCAGGACCCAGAAGAAGAATGGACGAAGATACAGGAAGAGGAAAAATCTCTTGGTAAGATAAAAGCGCCGAAGGCGCCTTTTGGCGGTAGTTCTAACCAACCTGTACAAGTCGGCGCAAAGAATGGCGCTATTCCACGAAAGAATGACCAGGCATAGAAACGCCTGATAAAACCTATTAGGAGAAAATACAATGTTTAAAGACAACCTGTTTTTCCATGCACAGCCATCTGATGGCGCGGAGGGTGGCACAACCGCTCCTCCTCCCGCAGAACTAGCAACGCAACAGACTTCAGGTACTTCTACAGATTACAAAACACTGTACGAGGCCCTAAAAGCCGATGTCGATGCTGGCAAGAACTACATTTCTCACACTCGATACGCCGCTTTACAGGCCACCCTACAGAAAACAGTAGACGAGAAAACCAATTTCGAGCGTGATCTGACTACTGCGGTAGCCAAGGTTGCGGAACTCGAAAACCTGCGCGATGGACTTTCAACTCAACTGACTGAACTAACGGGCGAGAAAACTACCCTAATCCAGGAGAAAGAGAAGCTTGCGTCCACTCTTGAGCGCCACAAACTGTTGATGGCGTCCTATCCAGAACTTGCCCAGTTTGAGGCACAGGGATTAATCCCGTTGGCCGAAGATGGAAAAAACGAAGAGATTTTCAAGAAGTTCCAGGAACAACTTGTCAATGTCAGCGCAAAGATCAAGTCTGAATACGGCAAGGGCGGCGGAGCGCCTCCTCCTCCTACCGCTGGAAGCAATTCGGCACAGTTGGATGCGAAAGCGCTCTTAGCGCAGGCAACCGAAAAAGCGTTACTTTGTAAAACAAGTGAGTACAACTCCTTGATGGACCAGTATTACGCTAAAGTGGCAAACACCACTTAACCTGCAATTATTTAGGAGTTTCCTATGGCTTTCGAAGATTATTACAACCAAAACCCAATCGCGGTTGTGGACCAAAATTTGTGGCCCGACCGCATTGCGGAAGTAATTATGCAGTTCCAAACCGGACCTACTATTTACACTCCGCTTATTGACTGGACGAACCGGTCGCAACAGACCGGTGCGACTCAATCCATCTACACTGAACTGCTCGAAGGTGATGTGAACTTTGATGAGATTGAAATGACCGCTCAGTACATTCTTGATCCTGCCCATATCGATAGCCGCTCGCGCGAACTCGCGACAACTCGCTACGGTGACAAGGTGCAGATTCACTCCAGTTCCAACATCTTTACGATGTGGCGTCACAGCGGTGGCCGCGACTGGCGCCCTCTGCTCCGTGGCGTTCTAGGCAACAACATCGTTCGCAAGATCGAGATGATTTCCCGTAACGCTTACCTGCGTGGCCCTAAGTCCTTCTGGACTTATGGTGGCAACGCTACTTCCATCGGCACTCTTGTTGCTGCCGATAAGTTCGATTTGGCGATTGTGAATGCCTGGAACTTGCGCCTGGGCAATACGGGTTCGCCCGTTATCCCTGGCACGAGCGCTGGCGTTCGTGTTGCGATCTGTCCTCCTGGCGTTGTCTACGACTTCCTTTCCAGTCTCGCTGGCGCAACCGCTAATGAGGCTTCGATGTGGCGCGATGCTACTTTGTATCAGGAGAAGCTAAAGTACGAGATTGGTACTTACAAGAATGTTCGTTTCGTTGAGGTCCCGAACGACCGCTTCGGTATGAACAATGCCGTTCTGTACAACTGCGGCGCTATTCAGTATCAGGCCGTTGTTTCTTCGGCTATCGCCGCTGGCGCTGGCGCTCCCGATCCAGAACTCACTGCCGTTGCCGATAAAGTTGACAATGTGTGGAGTGTTGGTCAGAAGGATGTTGTTCACTACATCCAGTTGGCTGCCGGAACCGATATGTCTCAGTTTGCTGTCAACGACATTGTAACCATCCATGCTCTACGCACCTCTGCCTTTGGCGTGACCAATGGCGTTGATCCGCTGTCCGGCAAGACCATTCAGCGCCGCGTCGTGCTGATTGACGTGGACAATCTTCGTCTGTCATTTGATCGTCCGGTTATGATGAACTACACGACTTTGCTCACGGACGCTACCTACGCCTATGTTACCAAGGGTCTTCACATCGGCTTCGTGCTGGTGCTTGGTTCTCGTGGTGGCATTATGGGCAACGTGGCCCAGCCGTTGAAGTTCTACGACCCTCGCCCAATCGATGACTACGAGAGTGTCTGGCGCTTCGTTTATGACATCCACGCTGGTTGGAACATCTGGGAACCGAACTTGTTCGAGTGCCACTTCGTTCCTGTGTCCCTGCCGAAGCCGGGCGGTATCATCAGCCCTGTTGATCCTGTGGCCCCGCTCGTCAACCCTGTTTGATTCTGTGTCCTAGTTGAATTGAGGGCAGCATGAGTACAACTGTTTTGCAACTTAAGGGAAAGATCATTCGTATGCTTGCGGACGAAATATTGGCAGATTCTTCGCCACTTGCTGGTTCGCAAACGGACGCTTCCCTGTTGCTTGATGCCATTCATGCTGCCCTTGATGCTATTTCTATTCGCATCTGGAAACCATCCGTCTTTGCAATCGAAGAGGTTGGCGACAAATTCGAGTTACCCACCGATCTGATAGAGATAGAGGCCGTGAGAATGGTCACTACTGGCGCCATTCTTCCGCGCGCTCCATTTCGTGCTGGCGAGTTTCTTGGCGCTATCCAAGACAACAGTTGGATGACCTATCCACGTGGATACATATCATTCTTAAACGATCTGGATGCGTCTGGCGCAATAATCTACTATTCAGCCTCCTGGACAAAACCGGCAGGCGACAATGATGTCATTGAAGCGCCAGATACCTGCATTGCCGCGCTCACTCTATTTGCTGCGTCTCACTGTTTACTCTCTCGAGCGGCAGGAAGTGGCGATGTCCGCCAATACGCCACCAAGGTTGATTCTGGTAATCCTACAGACAATCCAATTCTTGATCTCTCGCACGCGTTTTTGAAGCGTTTTGAGTATTGTTTACAGCAGATCCCGCAGATGCAGAAAGGCATGTATTAATGGCGCAAATCGTTAACATGATCCTCGATGCGCTCACTACTCGTTTGACAGAAGTATGTCAAGTACAGGTGAATGCGGATGATCTGACCTATGCCGATGTGGTAAAGAAGGGCTTGCTTCAACAGTCTAAGACGCAAAAGAATGTGTCGATTGGTATTTCTGGTGGAGATCATGACGATCCGAACTACACAGACGGCATCGTTACCCTTGAAAAGTTGCCAAATATCGCCATGCAGATTGCCGCCAGGGAAATTGGTGGCGGCCAAACATGGTGGCGTAGAGGCGTAGTTAGGATAGAGTGCTTCTTCATTCGAGAACGCCTAACGGAAGATGAAGCGCACGTTGCTGGCTACGAGGTGCTTGGACGAGTTCAGAGTGCAATAGAAAACATAGATCTTACTGGTTTAGTGGATGATTACGGAGAACGAGCCCAACAGATATTCTGTTTTGGCAACACCTATTTTGAAAGTGGTGGTCCGCCGAAGAGTTTCATCTTCCGCGGCAAAGTTCTCTGGCAATGTTTCACTGAACGTCCCTAGTTATTATTGTGGCATTGTTGCCACAAGGAGTTATTATGGCAGTGCTCGCTGCAAACGGTGTTGTAGGCTTCGGCCCACAAATTACTAAAGAATCGGTAGCTACTACCTGGTACCGACATCGCGCTACCCAGGTTGATCTGGGCGTGAACGATGATATCCGACAGGGCGATCCAGAAGTTGGCGGATCTCCTGTTCCGACCTTCCCTTATAAGGCTGGTCCCGTTGTTGTTGGTGGATTTACTCTCCAGCCTCGCCTCGAAGATACTCTTGGTTGGTTGCTTTATGGAATGATGGGTAAAGTGACTTCTGCCGAGACTGGTATTGGTAGTGGTATCTACGATCATGTCTTCGAGATGGCAACCGATACGGCGTTTGTTCCCTGGATGAGTACTCGCAAAGCCGTTGCTCGTCGGGACGGCCTCGTTGCTACTGATCTTGGCGAAACCTACGTTGACTGCAAAATGGTTGGCGGCAATTTGGTTCTGCCAAACGACTCGCCAATCAACATGCGTTGCGACTTCCTAGGTCGTAGTTTTACCCTGGATCACGATCCTACGTTGTGGACATGGGAAAACGCCATGGAGTCGTGGGAGTCTGTCCCGATTGCTTGTGCCACCGGCGGATTTATCAAGTTCGAGGCCGAGGAACTCCCTGTAGTTGCTTGTCAGATGAGTTGGCAGAATCGGCCGCTTGATCTGCGCGCCGAGAAAGTCTATGGCGATCCATTCCTGGAAGACATTACGATTGTCGGGCGTCGTCTGGCGATTGAAATGACTGTCAAATGGAACAATCCTGACCTGTATGCCAAAGCGCTTACCGGCGCTGTGAACGGCACTGCTTGGACTTCTACTCCGTTCACCGGTGCGCTTGATGTCAAGAGTGTTTCTTCGGTCAACATTCCAGGTGAAACAGAACCCTATTCTCTACGCGTTGAAGCAGATAAGATCATGCTCTCTCCCGTTGGCGGTATTGTTCTTGCCGCTGGCGGGGCTGTCATGCTCCGTTTTACTGGCGTTGCCCTGGACTCTAATGGAACATATGCCAGGTTCACCCTGCGCAATCAGGCTACTTCCTACGTCTGGCCCGTTGCCAGTTAGTTAGATTATCCCATTTTGGGAGGGCCTAAACAGCCCTCCCAAAACACCTATTAGGAGAAAATACCATGCCAGTTCGATTATTGCCAGCCACGAAAAGTACATATCGTCTTGAAAAAAGCGATGCAGAATATCAAACCGATGCGCCCACTATTGTTGAGGTCCGTTTAGCAACCCAGGGAGCAGTCGAGGCAAGAAACGAATTGTTTGCTGAGTTCAAACGTGAATATGAAGGATCGAAGGTCACTGTTTCCCAACGTCTTTCGTTCGATGATGTTCGACGTAAAGAAGTTTTTCTGACTCTTGCGGCATGCAATATCGAGGCCGAAGATGGCAAACCGCTGTTTGCCTTTAGTAATGAGCGTCTTGACGATGAGGGAAAATTCAAAAACGCCTGGAATCAACTTCCGCCCATGGTTGCCAGTGAAATCCACGAGAAGGTTTTGGAAAGTAATGTGGTGTGGAAAAACTTGGGGGAAGATTAGTAGTAGAGATATTAGATGAAACCAGAGACGAAGTAAGAGAATACTTCGGAGCAATGAACGAAGTTCGGCTTGGTGCGAGATCAAAAGTACCGCCAAAACCAGATAAGCTAAGAGTATACGAGGCGGTCAAGGAGTCTGGACTGCCGATTTTGGCTGGAGGTTTTATGG
>Ga0210028_1002897_pt1 | contig 13313 bp, 21 predicted proteins | sample CryGeymeta201513_FD_185468 | JGI IMG/M metagenome (GOLD analysis project Ga0210028, IMG submission 185468) | Groundwater microbial communities from Crystal Geyser aquifers in Utah, USA - Crystal Geyser metaG 2015-13 (SPAdes) (version 2) | ecosystem: Environmental > Aquatic > Deep subsurface >...
AACCATTATGAGTACACAGTATAACCCCGAAATAGACTTTGATGTAAGTAGTGAATACAAACCAGCTCCACTTGTCCCAAATGGAGAGTATCACGGAAATGTAACTAAAATCGAACTCAATTCTGAATCAGCATGTGTTGTTTGGACAATAACACTTGCTGACAACGGAGGAGTAATGAGTGATGATATTACTCCTATTGACGGAAGTTTACATTGGTATCGTAACTGGCTTCCCGTTCAAGGCGATGAAACTGAAATGACTAAAGATGGGAAGATGACAAAAAGGCAGGCAAAAATTAATATGCTCGCTGATTTTTCATCTGCAATGAAAATCAAATTAAATGACCCGAAGCAAATTAAAGAAGATATTGCTAATCAAGTTTGGCTCGGATTATCTGTTATGGTTAATATAGAAACAAGAGAATACAACGGAAAAGTGTCCAACAATATTAAAAAAATGTATTCAGCATAAGGAGGAACTATGATTACTGGAACTTCAAATTTTAAAGATCCCATTCCGCTACCAGAAGAACCTAAGGCAGAAATACGAGATCCTTGGGGATGTAGATCAGACAGAATGAAATGTAAAACTTGTATGTGGTTTGTAGAAAAGCTATTCGCAGTAGGAAGATGCCGGAGGCATTCTCCGACCCTATCTGGTTATCCTGTAGTTTACCAGAATGACTGGTGTGGCGATCACAAACTTAATGAAAAATAACTCCCATCATTTAGGAGTGACAAAAACTATAGAACTTCCCATTCTATAGAACAAATCACTCGCCTGGGAAAAGGAAACCGATGATAAAATGCTTATTCGGGCGGGCGGGAGTTAATTACTAGGAAAGGAGTTTTTAATGTTACGAGATATAATCTTATTAATGTGTGGCGGAGCTTTATTTCTGGTTATTGAAATATTTATTTATACTTACAAGAACAGGTATAAGGATTATTTTATTCATAAAGATACGCCATATCAATCCGCACTTCGTATTGCTATGATGAATAAAACTATAACTAAGGCAGATTAATGCGCTGTAAAAAATGCAAAGGTTGCATGGCATGGACACCAGATATTCTTTACCTTGAATTATCTCACTGGACATGTATTAATTGTGGGCTGGTTGACTATGTCAACTTAAAAGGAGATAATGATGAACCAAAATATTTTAGTCGTGGAAATAAATTACTCAGACATATGGATAGTACCGGAGGAAAAACACGAAGAACTATTAATCTTCCTTCAAAGTATAGGAAAAAGAAAAGCTCCGATGGGGAAGGTAACTGAAAAAAACACAACAGGAAGCATTAATATAAATGAAAAAGTTATGAAGGAAGCACTTAGTAGAGAACCGAGAGATAAATTTTCTAAGGAGAATTAAATATGAAAGATGAAATTTGTCAAAATTGCTGGTGTTGGAATGAGATAAACGAAGGAAAAGGTGAATGTCGAAGTAAACCTCCTTCTGTAGTAACTATAATAGGGCAACTTGGCCAAGTACAAATGGCTTCTGTCTTTCCTAATACAATGGCTAAGCAATGGTGTTTCAATCATATTCCTATGGGAGAAGAAAAGAAAAATGAAATTAAGCCAACTTTACACAAACTTTAATCAAATGCTTCCTTCTGAACAAGAAGAGTTTTTCTTTGCCTATGTGGAACAAAGAAAACGTGATATTGAAAGTGGATTTGCTGAATATCATGGAAGAAAGAAGAAGAAAGTTATGGCAGATTTCTCACTCCTGCCCGATGTTAAGGCATTGGCAAAAAAGCTTGGACTTAAGCAAAAGGATTTATTGTATTTACTTAAAACAAAGGAGTAATAAATTTATGCCGATGGAAATGTTTTATCTTGACCCGATAGAAATTAAGATAAAAGAAGGTCTTGATCGGTTCCGTACTGATCCAGGAGATCTTGAAGATCTTGCACAGTCACTTCAAGATAAAGGTCAAATAGTACCTATAATTATTAATAATAATAAGGAATTAATAGACGGAGGACGGCGTGTTGCAGCTTGTATGATGGCACAAATAAAAGTATTGTGTGCGTATAAAGATACAGTTAATCCGATTATAATGCGGGAACTTGAAATAGAATCTAATGTCAGACGCAAGGCGTTTACTCCGTCTGAAGAAGTACTTGCCATTTCCGAACTTCATAAATTAAAACAATCTGTTCATGGGGAGGCAACAAGTGGTAGAAAAGGTGGTTGGACTTTAGATGATACAGCAAAAACTCTTGGCGTTACGAAGGGTAAAGTTATTGCTGATTTACAACTCGCAGAAGTTGTTAAGATGTTTCCTTCTTTAAAAGACTGTAAGACAAAAAAAGAAATTGTATCTGCGGCTAAGGGAGTAACAAAAGTTCTTGAACGTTCTCTTGCAGTAAGTAATTACGAAAAGCTTATAAAAGATAGCAATATTACACAAGTAAGAATGTATCATCTTGATGGAAAAATTCATATGCTTAGTATGGAAAATAATTCAGTAGATCTGTTATTAACTGATCCTCCTTATGGGATCGGGATTAATGAAGTTGCTATGACAGTAGGTGGCGTAACGGGAGGGCATGTTTCTGCTGGATTTCAATATTCAGATACACCAGAAACAGCATTAAATTTTCTTACCGTTCTTGCCCAGCAATCCTTTCGTTTTTGTAAGCCAACAGCACATGCCTTTATATTTATTGGCTTTGAATACTTTGAAATAACAAGGAAGTTATTTATAGAAGCTGGGTGGCAAGTAAGAATAAAGCCATTAATATGGATTAAAAGGGAAATTGGCCAGTGCAGTGTTCCGTATGCCTGGCCTGCTTCGTGTTACGAAACTATTCTTATGGCAAGAAAAGATAATTCTAAACTTATTGTAGAAGGAAAACCGGATTGGTTTCAGCATGACCCCGTTCTTCCCAGTCAACGGTTGCACCAAGCTGAAAAACCTGTTGAACTATTAAAAGAATTGATAAGGAGAACTTGTCTTCCTGGAAGTATGATATATGATCCAGCAATGGGAAGTGGTTCTACCTTGGAAGCAGCACTTCGTATGAATATGCTTGCTATTGGCTGTGATATTATGGAAGAATCTTACTCCGGAGCACTTCAAAGGATTACTCGGATTATTCAGTAATATGAAAGGGAAACAGATGAAACGAATATATCTTGCTGGGGCATATTCTGGAAATAATGTATTAGGCACTCTTAACAATATTCGTAAAGGAATACGTCTTGCTACGGAAGTTCTACTTACTGGCTTTTCACCTTTTGTACCTTGGTTTGATTTTTATTTTCAGTTAATGCTAAGAGAAAATGAACATCTAACTCTCGAACAATATTATAATTACTGTATAGAATGGCTTAAAGTATCTGACGCAATATTACTTGTGCCAGGGTGGGAAGATAGTAAAGGTACAAAAGAAGAAATTAATTTAGCTCGTAAGTTGAATATACCTATTTATTATAAATTGATGGACTTGATTAAAGAAAATAAAGTATGAATGAATATATTTTATATTGGATAGATACTAAGTGGAGATGTGGCGGTATCTATGCCAAGAATAATATTGTCATAAAAGGAGCACCCATCTTTAAAAAATTTATAGGTATTTCGATTATTAAATTAGCTTTAATATATGATGTAAGAAAAGTCAACAAATGACGTTTCTGGAACACTTGTTAGCCAATTTGATGGGAAATGGGCTGATCCGTCGCCACAACCAAGAGATATGATATATTAAGTTTAATAAAGGAGGCCTTATGTTTCTAAAAACAGTAGGACCGGCTAATGCTAAAATAATGATAGTAGCTGACTATCCCACACAAGAAGAATTTCTTACATCAAGTCCATTTACTAATTTTACATTTAACCAGATAATATCTCAATCTGGTATTAATCGCTTCACATGTTTAATGACTTATATTATTAAGGTTTATCCCCTTAAAAATAATCCGATGAGTTATTACTCAAGTGGAAAATTTGCATATCCTTTCCCAGAATTAAAGGCTTGGATTGAAGATGTTAAAAGAGAAATACTTTTATATAAACCAAATATAGTTATTGCAATGGGAAAGATTGCATTACATTCACTTTGTGGTAAAACAAATCTTGATGAATTTAGAGGTTATGTTATTTCCGGCTTAATCCCAGGATTAAAAATCATTTCTACATATTCAATACATAATATTAATATATCATGGGATTTACTTCACATTGCCATAATGGATTTTAGAAAAGCACTATTTAATTCTGCATCTCCTGAACCATTTAAGGATGAACGAATTATTGAAGATAATCCAACGGCGGAGAGATTTATTTCTTATTGTAATGAAATAATTTTTAATCCAGAAATAAATAAAGTTGCTCTTGATATTGAAAATATTCAACCAGGTACTCATATAACAAGAATTGGACTTAGCCATCATATAAACTTTGGTATTTCATTTAATTTCTGTGAAGGAGGGCGGCCAGTACTTCCACCGAGAGATGAATTAAAGGTTTGGGGAACTATTAATAGACTTGTAAACCATAAGTTATTAATTATGCAGAACAGCCCCCACGATATGGGGACATTATGGCTCAATAATAGGATACTATGTAAAAAAATTTATATGGATACACTCATTGCCGCCCATGTGTGTTTCCCCGAATTTCCCAGATCTCTTCTATTCCTTTCAAGTATTTGCTTAAATGTAGCTCCTTGGAAGAAATCCGAAAAACATAATGAAGGAATATATAATGCGATTGATGCAGCTAATACATATGGAATTGCTGATGTACTTGATAAGGAAATTGATAGGCAAAAAGTAAGAAAGACCTTTGATTTTGAAATGTCTCAAATTCCTGTGGCATTAATGCTTCAATTACAAGGACTTTATGTTGATTTGGAGATTCGAGATATACTAAAGGATTGTGCTTTCCGTACTTCTCAAGAAGCAAAAGAAGGCTTAGAAAAATTAATAGGAAAGGAAATTAATTATAATTCTCCGAAACAACTTCAGAAACTTCTTTATGAAGATCTTGGACTTCCGATTCAGTATAAACGAAGAAAACAAGTATCGGAACCAAGGACTCCTACTGCTGATGCTAAGGCATTAGAACGTCTTGAGAGAATGGTGCCAGATAATCCTTTATTTCAACTTGTTCTGATCCATAAGAAAGCTGAAAAATTAATATCATCCTTTCTTGATATAGAATTATCCAAGCGTAATACTGTTCACACCAGTTATAACATTACGGGGGCTACTGCTCCGGCCCCAAATGAAGTTCTTGCGGGAAATAAATCCTTTGGCAGGTGGTCTTCTAATAAAAGCATTATACTTCCTTATGGAAGCGGAAATCTTCAGAATATTCCGCCAGTTGCACGCTTGATGTACACAGCTAAGCCAGGATATATTTTTGTACAAGCAGATTATGTTCAAGCAGAGGCGGTTATGGTAGCTCATTATAGCCAGGATAGAAAACTAATAGATATGTTTAATAAATCTTATGGCTTAAAAAAATCGGAAAGAGGAGAATATGACCTTCATAAACTAACATATGCTTGGATGTATCAAATGAATTGGCAAGATGTTACAAAAGAGCAAAGACGTATAGGTAAGACAATACGCCATGCAACTTCGTATAATGCTGGAGCTGGCGTTATAGCAGATCAATTAAAATGTTCAGTACAAGATGCTAAATATTATTTATCTACTTATCTTGCTATGTGTCCTCAGTTAGCAGTATGGCATAGATCTATACAAAATGAACTTCGTGTTAGTAAAGTACTTACCAATGCTTTTGGACGTAAGCATTGTTTTCTTGACCGTTGGGGAGATTCGCTTTTTCGTTCTGCTTATGCTTACAAACCACAATCTTCCGTGGGTGATTTACTTAATATGGCTATGACTAAATTTTATCAACGATACGGAGAAGAGTTTAATATATGCCTTCAACTTCACGACGCTTTTTATGTTGAAATTCCTATTGATAAATTAAAAGTTGTAGTTAATAAGATGAAAGAATGTATGAAGATTCCTATTATTGTTAATCATGAAACTTTCTATATTGACGTTGATTTTAAAATTGGTGATTCTTGGGGAGATATGAAGGAGTATGAAATATGAAATATGACAACACTAAATCACTTATACTTAACTTATGGGGAATGATTTTAGTACTTACACTTCCACATCCATTAAATTTTTACTTAGCTATTATGTGTGTAACTCATGCATCTTTTAAAATATTTTGGGAGAAGAGAAAATATGATAAGTCCAGCAGAATGTCAAAAAGTAATTGAGGCCTTTTTAGCGTTTGCAGAAGTTAAAAATATTACTCTTGGCGGAGATGGATATAGATGCTGGAGAATTAAATAAGTAAAGGAGTTTAAATGGCGGATCGAGCGTTGAATAATTGGATTAACGCTTACTTAAATTGGACAGAGGACACTGAACCAGCAAAAATATTTCATAAATGGACAGCATTATATGTTATATCAAGTGCATTACGAAAAAAAATTAGGCTTTCATTAGGACGTTTAAGTGTATATCCTAATCTTTATATTGTCTTTGTTGCCGAACCAGGTGTTGCTCGTAAATCACAAGCAATAAGATTCGGTGAACAAATAATGTCTGAAATCCCTGATATAATAGTAAGTGCTGATTCAACAACACGAGAAGCTTTATTAGACGATCTTGAAAGTGCTTTGTCCGAAGAACAAATGCCGGATGGAACTACGCTCCGGCACTGTTCACTTAATGTTATTAGTAAGGAGTTTGAGTCTTTTCTTGGGCAGAAAAAAGAAAATACAAAACTTCTTGTTCTATTAACAGATCTATTTGATTGTCAAGAATTACCTTGGAAGTATCGTACTAAACACAGTGGAAGTAATGTAATACCAAGTGTATTTTTCAATATGCTTGCGGCAACAACACCAGATAGTTTAGCCAGTTCATTACCATCTTCAGCAATAGGCGGGGGGCTTACATCAAGAATAATGTGTGTTTGGGCAGATAAATTATATAAGAAATGTACAAGGCCAGAAGAAACCAAAGCTATAATTGAGCTTAAAAAGAAGCTTGTTGATGATTTATTTAAAATTAGTCGTATGGCAGGCACAATAGAATTTTCGCCAGAATGTTTTTCAAAGTGGGATAATTGGTATAGTAACTATAACGAAATAAGTCCGACAAGGCTATGTGATGATCCTTCTTTCAACGCTTGGTATTCCCGTAAACCTATGTATATACTTAAAATAGCCATTATTTGCTCAGCAGCAAAATCCTCTTCATTAATACTTGAATGGGAAGCCATCGAGCAATCTTTTGAACTTGTACATAATATTGAAAAGGACATGGGAAAAGTATTTAGTTCTATCGGTAAATCTTTGATTACTTCAGAAGTAGATCTTGTTATGCAAATAATTAAAAATAAGAAGTTCATTACGGAAAAGAATTTGCTCAGTATGGTATGGAGAGATATTGATTCTAATAAATTTGATAATGTAATACAAACTGCTATGAGAACAGGAAAAGTAATGCGTGGTTATCTTGGGCCAGAAGGACAAAAAGGAGCCATCTGGTATTATGACACTATATGGTATAAAACTATTATGGAGAAAGATAATGAAAGTAAAAACTAAACAATTCACAATAGATGACGTACAATATAAATTAATAGAACTTTTGCAAAATCAATTAAGGGATGCTAAAAAACAATTATTTTATTGTAATAAGTGTTTAATAGGGCAAAAGAAATTAATAGACCAATACGAAGAGGATATTAAAAATGCCACAACTAACGATAGAAATGATACCAAGTAGCACTTCATTTATTAATGTAAGAACACTTGTTCCAAAAGAACGATGGAATGAAATAAGAAGATTTATATATAAACGTGCTGGGTATAGGTGCGAAATCTGCAAAAGTAAAGGAAGTACTTATCCAATAGAGTGTCATGAAGTGTGGCAGTATAAAGAGAATACACATGATCAAAGATTAATTGGCTTAATCGGTTTATGCCCAGATTGCCATAACGTAAAGCATATAGGTTACTCAATAATGACAAGAAAGAAAACAAAATCTATAAAGCATCTTGCTCATATAAATCAATGGTCAATACGTAAAGCTACTCAATATGTAGAAGATTGTTTTTTTATCATGAAGAAAAGAAATAAGTATAAATGGAAAGTAGATATTACATTAGTATTAAGAAAGGATATATGGAAACTTTATACCCAGGGCATGTTGAGTGGCTAAGACAACAAGAATGGTTCCCACGCTTTACTATTTTTCTTCTTCAAAGAGAAAGAATGGAGTACTATTATTTTCATGATGTAATACCAAGTAAGTATCTTGAAGCGACTGAATTTATAAATGCTCTTCGCATTTTCCTTAAGCAAGAAGGGATCAGAAACGTCACCGTATGACCTTTCTTAAACAATCGGATCATACACTACAAATGAAGCAATCTCCCCGTGCCCTTTCCAAGTAGAAAATTCAACATAAAGCTGAATTTTCCATGTCCCGCTTTCATCAAGATCATTTGATAAAGTAATATATCTTGTTTTAGTAGGTTCTCCTGAGACAATAGTAGCAGTCCATGCACCTGATGCACCCGACGGCTTCAAGTATTTAATTTTCATTAAAGATGCAGTACTTAGATCTTCCCCAGCATCAATAATTATAGCAGTACCTGTATCATTAAGATAAGTTTTAGTGCCAACAGTCATAATAACTCCTTAATTCAGCACAACACTTATATGCGATTTAATTGTAGCATTAAATTGTAGACCACTTTCAAATAAACGTAATTCTTTATATAAATAAGGATCTCCTGCATATACCCAAGGAGATGTTGAACCAACTATTAAACTAACTAAACTTGGAGAAACAATAACATCAGTTCCTGCCGTTACCGATGGATCAATACTTTTGACTATACAACTTGAGTAAGCAGGTATAATTAAGATATTTCCAATAAGTATAGTTGGATTAATACTGTTTACCCTTGCATTTAAAATACTTGGTGATATTAATAAGCTTCCAATTATTGTAATTGGATTAATAGTACTTGCAATACTACTTATTGATACAGGAGAAATGTTTAATGAACCAAGGATTATTGACGGAGAAACAGTCGAACTAATACAACTTAAAGGTGTGGGAGATATTAAAATATCATTAATACCTACTGTGGGGTTAACGCTCCTTGATATACAACTACTTACTCCTACTATTATTAGTATATTTTCAAGTATAACCACGGGGTTAACGCTACTTGTTATGACACTACTTAAAGTCGGAGCAATTAACAAAGATCCTAATATTATACTTGGTGAAGTAATTGAACTAATACAGTTAATTATTGTTGGAGAAATAACTAATGAATCAGATGCTATTACTGTAGGATCAATGGATAATGCTATACCACTTGATAAGGCTGGACTAATTCCTATAAATTCATCAGCTCCAACATCCCATGTAACTCTTGCTTCATTCTCAAAGTCAGTAGTAAATACACTTGACAGATCAACTCCCGCACCAATAGCTACTGTGTCTGTACTTTTTAGATGAAAATTAGTTCCAATGTTTACATAGTCCGCAGTAACAGACCATTTATGTAAAGTTCCTGGCGCCGTAGCGTCAGAAGAAATATTATTAGATGATGAGGCATCAAATGCTCCACCATTGGCTGCTAAATAGCATGTACCACAATTATTTACTAAATTATTTTTAGCCAAGAATACGAATGATCCTGAAGCTTGATAAATCCGCATTCCATAATCACAGTCATAAATAGTATTATTATAAGCATTTACTACTTGTGTGACTACAGCATTAACAGCAATAATACCCGCACTATTATGGTATGTAGGAGACTTCATTCCATATATAAGATTATTATATATATTATGTGTATGCCCAGATACACACGCAATTCCTTCATAACTTGAAGCATTTCCAGACAATATTGCCCGAATTATATTATTACTTATTGTAATATCACCCGATGTTACTATTTGTGTCCTTATGCCATCTCCATCAGCCGCAGATGTTGTAGCTAATATTTGTAAGCCATCAATAATCATATAACTTACACCAGTAATATAAAGTATATAAGCCCCACCTGTTGTCGTCTCTAAACGAAAGGCGGAAGTATTCCAGGTTCCTTTATGCCTTTGAGTATTATTAGATTCATTTCCTCCTTGGGGTGTATATAGCTTAATATAATAAGTAGCACTTGTAGTCCATCCAGTAAAAGTAACTACTGAACTATCTGCCCCAGAATCATAGTAACAGGGAAGATTTAATACATAAGTCCCTGTTACCAGATCCCGAGTATTTAAATGATTAGCATCATAAGAACCTGTATACGCGCTCGATAAAGAATTAAATTCCCTTTTAATACTAACAACTGTCGAACCGGTAATATCACCAGGAATTGCCCCTAATGCAGTTACTAAAGTCCATACAGTAGATGATGTTTTTCCAGATATATAAGCAACATCAGAAGTATTATAAGTAACTCTATCGCCTACTCCAATATTACCAGTTTGTGCGGATGAAAACGTAGCTACACCTGCACTTATAGTAACAGTAGGAGTACCTGTCATTAAGTTAGTAGTATTATCTTGTCCTACTGAATAATAAACTTGTGCCATTTAGTATCCTATACTTCTGTAAGATCTAATTCACAATTCTGAAGAGTAAGAGTTTGTCCAGATGATACTGTTCTATCAGAACCAAGACTCCAATAAGCAATTATTTGCCTACTTCCTACTGTTACATTATTATCAGTTAATACTGCATATCTTGCTCCTCCACCAGATGATGGAATAGAACCACCACTTGCTGTCCAAATAACATCTTTAATTTGAACAAGTGCTAAATCTGATGTGTCATTTTCTGTTTGCACATCAAAATCTGTAGTGCCAGGAGTAAGTTGATAACCACCAGTAGTATAACCATTCCCCGCCGCAATCTCAGTAAGTTGACTAAGTGTATTATGATCCTGTGCTGGTGCAACAGCAGATGTAACTAAAGCTACATAAAAGTTAGTAGGAAGTGTTGTTCCTCTGAACACATAACCGAGCATTAAATATTTACCTCTATTAGTAAAACCAGCCATATCAAATCTCCTTTTCTAAAATAATTATAAATAAAATAGTTTTACATAAGTAACCTACTCTACTAAAAACCTTTGTCATGTGTGAACTTAATTCTAATACTTCTCTTAAACCATAACTAACATCATAGCTCCACCACCATCCTTTCGTAAGTATTGGAAGACCTAAGCCAGTCTGTATTCCTCTTGATAAAGGAGTTAGTTCAATCATCCATTCTCTCCGAGCTTAGTTGGGTTAGTGTCACCGAGTGTTGTGTACCAAGCATATAAGGTTTTAGTGTCTCTTATAACAGAAAAATCAGCAGGATCGGTGTCATTCTTCGTCTCAATAATTATATGGTCAAGTTTTCCTACTGCTACTTTTCTAACTGCATTATCTATTGTTGCTACCATTAAAGTACGCCGTTGATTGCCTTCTCTAAGTTGTAGAGTATTAGTTAGTAATATCATTAAAGATGTTTCAGATGCAATATCATTAACATATCCACCTACCTTTAACTCACTCTCCTGCGGCATGTTATAAGCCGTTGCGGATGTTGCGCGAAAGAAATAGGTATCGTCCGCATAGCCGGATGTGTTGAAGTCATAATAATAAACTCCAGCACTATTGGCTGCATCCAACTCGGTCATAATCTTCTGTCTGGTTATCCATCCCGATGTCTTGAACACGAGATCGTTGAAATCCAGATAAAAGCCATCACTGTTCCGCCGGATCTCCAGAAGTATATCGGTCAGGCCGGTGAGTAAGACTCCGGCGCTGGACAGGGTGGTAACGAGAATCTTTTCCATTTCGCCATTTAAGATCCTAACTGTCCCCATCTTCCCCTTCCAGCATCGGTTCAGTTTTTGTTACTATCAATGGACCATACGCTTTGCCGATTAGTGTTTGTAACATAGCTACCTCAGCCACAGTAACATCCAGAATACTTTGCCCATATATCTTCTCAGCCAATTTACCACGCTTAAGTTTTTCATCTCTGGGCAACTGTTCGTCTCCCTGATATATAGATAATAATGCTTCCGTACAGATGTGAGACAGACAAGTATCTGTCTCTGCGTCTTTCCTGATCGGCTTCCCTGACAGATCCGTAATTATTTTAGAAAAATCAATCTTCATTTTGTCCTCCTATATTTGTCTCGCTATTCCGAAGTTTTGCAAAACAGTTATCACGTCGTCAACTGTTTTGCCTGCGCCGGTAGGCAATAATTGCTGAACAATCGGCGTTGCTCCCAAGACAGCAAGTTTCTGCCCGCTTGAACCTCCCACAGTACCGATTTTCGTGCCTGTGGTGGTATTTAAAATTATGTTCTTGCCATCAAATATATTTATATTATTCGTATAAAAATCTCCGCCAATGCTCAAATTGCCCGCTGTGATTTCTTTGATAGTCACGTCATCCAACGAGTAAACACCAGATGCAGATGGTGTAAATGTCAAAGTTCCCGCAGCCGCATTAGCAATAAAAATCTCACTGACTGTTTTGTTACTATTTTGGTTGTTAAAAGTAATTCCCATTATAGATGGAGTTAAAAGACCTGCTGTCCTTGAAGATATTGTATAAGTTAATACATACATCTTTCCCGCAGTAAATCCTGTTATCGCTGATGCCGTATATAGAGTATTTGCGCCAGTAGCCGCGTGATTGGCTTTCCCGCCAGAAATAGTCCAGTCAGCCCCGCCTAATGTCCATCCGCCAGAAGTGGCAAATGTTCCGTCTACTCCAGCGGCAGCAAGCAAATCAGAACCGACAGTATCGGAATCACCAAAACCAATATTGCCTATGTTAAAATAGCCGTATTTATCTGGCCTATTTAAGAAAACGGAGGGGTAATTCAATCCTGTGCCGAAAGCAATACTATTAGGGCGTGAAATTCTTATTTTATTTCCACCCGTACCGCCGTAGGCATAGGCGCTTGTTCCTAATGCCGTAGTATTATTGCCAGTTATTATAAACCCGTTCCCCAATGCCCAAGATGTCGCATTAAGGTTGTTAAAAGTACCCAATACAGCGGCATTGGTTGCTCCTATGCTATTAGAATATCCAATAGCCCACCCAGTTAAAGAAGCAGAGTTAGACCCACCAAGAAGAACAGTATAGACGGCACTACCGCTTATATGATTATCATATCCAATAGCAGTATTATAGTACATCCCATCAGCGGCATTACTTAATCCTGCCGCCACACTACCGTTAGAACCTGCTGTATTGTT
>Ga0210028_1002915_pt1 | contig 13263 bp, 11 predicted proteins | sample CryGeymeta201513_FD_185468 | JGI IMG/M metagenome (GOLD analysis project Ga0210028, IMG submission 185468) | Groundwater microbial communities from Crystal Geyser aquifers in Utah, USA - Crystal Geyser metaG 2015-13 (SPAdes) (version 2) | ecosystem: Environmental > Aquatic > Deep subsurface >...
CACATTCTGGCACAGTAGTTGCATTATATTTTTGCGTGAGGCAGCAACAAGCAAACAGTTTATAACTAAGGTGGTGATGAATTAGGGGTCTTCCTCCAAAGCTTGTCGTTTTTGTTAGGGTTGTAATTTCTGGAATCGTAACCCATTGTAGGAGCAATCACAAAGATTGCCCACAAACAAAAATTCAAAGTCTTAGGAGGACAAAAAAATGAAAAAGTTATTAGTTAGCGTAGTAGCAGTAGCATTGATGGGTGGAGTATCCTATGCAGCAGATATGCAGCAAGAAGATGCATCAGTTGGTCTGAATTGTTTACAATTGATTGAGTTGGTTGGTATTGATATGTCAGAGACAGTGACGCCTGGGCCAGAGGATTATGCAAGGGATTTGAAGGTAGCCAGAGTGGTGAATGATAGTCAAGGAACATCAGAAGCTATTAGCACCAATACCGGCAACGAAGCGGCTCTTGACAATGCCATGTATGATACTAATAATGATATTGGTAAGGGCTTTGCAGAAAGAACAGCAGCCCTTGAGATGACCATATTCACCAATGCACAGGATGGTGCAGCATTGTATGTCCATGGTTTACAGCCAGCAACTCAGCAGAACATTTTAAGACTGGAAGATACCTATGTGTCAGTTTGCACAGAAAAGACTTACATCTTGCAGAATGATCTTGAAGGTGCAGATGCCAATGCTAATTCAACAGCAGTAGCTGAAAGCGCAAAGAAGAATGTTAATAATGGAGCTTTATCAACGGATAGAGTAGAGAATAACGGCAGAAATGGACAGGGTGGTAGCGTTGTTAAGAATACAAGTGTTAGTGATTCTGACAAAGCAGCATCTTCATGGCTTCGTATCCACAACCAAGCACAGCACCTCTTTGAGGTAAAGATGTCAACCAAGGCACCAAGATTAATCGTAATCAACCTTGGTATTGCTAACTTGGCCAGATACACAGAGGGCGAATATACAAATACATTGACATTCACCCTTATGCCAATCGTTGGATAATCTCGGCTAAGACCGTCAGTCTTCCCTCTGATGTCCCCCGCTGGCGGGGGTAGGGGGTGGAATTGATTGACAAGAGTAACGCTAACCCTAACAGAACACAAGTAAAAAGGAAGACCCCTTTTCACTCTTCGGGGCGAGGACACCCTTCTCGCCCCGATATTTTATCAGGGAAAAATGGGGACAGCGCCCTATTTTTAGAAGAAAAAATAGGGCGCTGTCCCCATTTTTCCTATCCGTCCTCATTTTCCTTATTGGGTCAGGCACAGACAATCGTGTTGGTTTGTCTGTGCCTTTTCGTTTTTTGTGGAGTAATAACGAAGAGAACGGACATTCCTGTCTGCAATCCCTGCCAGCGGAGGAACATCTGCAAATAGCGGACAAGAATGTTCGCCCCCTTCCATTACAATTACAATTTTTCTTGACATATTTATGGTTTTGTGGTATTCTTTATTTATACTCATGGAGGTGAGATGAAAAATGACTACCATAAGAGAAGAATTACAGAGAGAGGGTGATGAAATCTTATTGGATGTATTGGCTGAAACTGCAACTATTGCAAAGGAAAGGATTATTAAGCATAAGGATTTAAGTGTAGAAAATGTTATCCCCCTTTTGTTGCTTTCCCAATATAATCACATTGCCCATCTTGACATAGAACTTAAACAAGGACTTGCGAATTTAGAGCAGAAGATGGATGAACGATTTGAGAAAATAGGACAAGTAATGGATGAACGGTTTGAGAAGATGGGACAAATGATGGATACACGGTTTGAGAAGGTGGATGAACGGTTTGTGGATGTATACAAAAGCATTTCAGTCATTCATAGCCAGATTAGCAATCAAACCAAGTGGATGTTTGGGATAGGGGTAGGGATAGTAGCTATTCTGAGTGGGCTTATGACCTTCCTGAAGTTTGGGTAAAGGGAAAATGGAGGAAAAGATGAGAAATTCAATGATGAAGGAAAATGAGAGGCATATTTTGAGTTTACTGCCTACTCTCTTACAAAAAGATGATGAATTTAGAAGAAGTGTCTCTGTTATCTTGAGTGAAGTGTTTGCAACAAAGGGTGAACTAAGACAGATATTGGAGGAGATTAGTAAGAGCAGAGAAGAATCTAATAAGCGATTTGAAGAGATGGATAGACGATTTGAGCAGCGTCAGATAGAGATAGATAAGCGATTTGAAGAGATGGATAGACGATTTGAGCAGCGTCAGATAGAGATAGATAAGCGATTTGATGCTATGGATAAGCGATTCGATGCTATGGATAAGCGATTTGATGTTATGGATAAGCGATTTGATGCTATGGATAAGCGATTTGATGTTATGGATAAACAATTCGAGGATCAAAAGGATTGGGTTAGCACAGTTATAGGAGGGCTTCAAGGAAGGGCAGGTAGAAATTTAGAGGATACTATTGCTGGAACATTGAGGGTTGCGTTGAAAAGAAAAGACATAAAACCAGAGAGTATCAAATTGCGTCAAAAGATTCAAGATGATGATGGTATAATTGGTCCAAAAGGCAGAGACTATGAGTTTGATATATTGATGCATAATGGAGAAACAGCCATCTTTGAGATAAAATCCTATGCTGAGACAGAAGATGTCCTCCGATTTAATGATAAGGTAGAGCTTGCAAAACAGAAACTTGGTTTAATAAATCCTTCAAAGATATTCATCACCTTGCAGAAACATAAAGACATGATGAATACCTGTAAGGAGACAGGTGTAGAATTGGTGTAATTGCCTCTTATAGCCCTTTCGTAATGGAAAATGGGGACAGCACCCTATTTCCAAACAGCATCACTAATACAATCACTCCAAGGGAAATAATACTTATCCAATAGCCAAGGCTAAAGGACATTGGAGCATAGACAAACCTGATGTTTCGTTCACCCTTTGTCAGACTAACTGCCCGAAAGATAAAATTTGCCCGATAAATCTCCGACTCTTTTCCATCTACAAATGCCTTCCATCCGGGATACCATGTATCACCAAGTACCAGAAATCCATCTTCATTCATTTTGGCATGAATAGTTACCTCTGATGGATGATAGGCTGTAAATTGAGCCGCCCCTGCAGATGGAAGGCTAACGACATCCTCTACAGTATCTTTTGAGCCTTGATGTTGTAGCGTTTTTTCCAGAATAACCGTGGTGTATGGGTCAAAATCAGGGGAAGATAATCTGCTGAGAATGGCTGCCTCATCTGTAATTACCTCTGCTTTTGACACACATAATAACCGTGGAACAACAGCCTTGTTTTCATACACCCTTAATGAAGGCATAGTATTTTCTTTGAATCTTGTTTGATGCACCTCAATCAGATCAGGGCTTTTCAACTCCCAGAAGGTGGTAATATATTTTACATTTTGTATGCCAAGTAATTTTGTAAACTGTGGCTTTGGTACGGCAAACCCCAATGGGTCATCCATGGAGTGTTTGTAAAGTGAAATATTATCCATGTTGCGATAGAACCCATGGATTGTTACCAATCTTTGGGGTGCAAAGGCTGGATAGCCATCAGAAGAGGAAATACCATAATCCATATTTGAATTTGGCTGCATAACCCCACGATGAGCCGCATATAATCCCAGATCACCCTTCCAACCTTTAGACATGGCATGAACCATGCTCCATGACTCATCCCCGCCAAAGCTGTATATCCGATACATTGCCTTGTCCTTTTTGAGAAATTTGACACTTTCGGGTTCAGACAACCATGTTTTTGGAGATATGGTTGGATTATGTTTCATGCCAAAATTAAACAGGTCAAGGATAATTAAGGCACAAATAGCGACTTGAACCACTCTTTTGGTCTTGAATGATTTAATCCTTTCCATCAAAAAGGTAATACCAAATCCTGCCAGAATAATGATGGAAAAGTCAAACAGTAAAAGAAAGCGATTGGGAAAACGAAAGAACTTTAACCCTGGCATACATTTCCAGAGTAATTCAAATAAAGGGGTGTACTTGCCTAAGGTAAGAAGCAGGGAAAGGGTTGCCATTAATCCAAACAGCCTGACAAAGCTATTGCGTGTACAATAAACGCAAAACCCAAATATTCCAAGGAATAGCGGTAAAATCCCCACATACCCGCAATTTTCCCAGAACAGGGTCATCTGTCCGCTAATATCTCGCTGATATGTGGCTTGAGCAGAGTCACCATAGTAGTATGGAAATATCAGGGTAATAAGATTTTCTACTGGATATGGCCAGGCAACAGCATCCTGAAATGAAAGCCCGCTTGCCCTGGTAGCCAGCCCAGTGAATTCATAGGTAGGCAAAAGCTGGACAGCCGCAAGCCCAACGCCAATAATACCAATTAACACAAAGCCGCTTGCAAGGGAAAATGGGGAAAATGGGGACAGCGCCCTATTTTTTCTTCTAAAAATAGGGCGCTGTCCCCATTTTCCCTCTGGATGGATATGGTATGATGTCCATATTTGCGAACCAATACGAAACAAGAGGTAAAATCCTGCCCCAAGCATGGAATAGTATGCCATCTGAAAATGCCCGGCCAGAATTTGACAGGCAAAGACCAATCCACCGGGAATAGCCCAGATAAGCCTTTTATCCATCAGGAGTTTTTCTATACAAAAAAACAAGAGTGGCAGCCAACATGAGGCAGTAATAAGGTTTGCATGTTTGAGGTGTGTTACGAAAAAGCCACAAAAGGTAAAGGCAACCGCACCAATAAATGCAGGGAATATAGTTAGCCCAATGGTTCTGGCATAGACAAAAAAGAATGTTCCACAAAGCATAAAATTCAAGATAATCGAGTAGTTATACGCAATCCAATCAGGAAACAAACCAAAGAGCAGAAGGCTGAGAGGATACAACCCACCCATTTCCCCCTCAGCAAATACCGGAAAGCCACAATAAATATCAGGTGTCCATAATGGCAATGAACACTGTTGCAAACACCTGTCCAAAAAACTACGAAATGGAAAGTTCAGGTTGCAAAGATCACTGGTAGTCATATCACCAGTAATAAATACCCCACCAAGCATAGCAGCCTTGTAAAAGTAGATAAGAACAAGTCCGGCTAATGCAGCGATAGGAATAATATTTCGTTTCATATGTAAATCCTTTTTACCACCAAGATTAAAATGGGGACAGCGCCCTATTTTAATCACTCGTTTTTACCACGAAGAGCACGAAGAGCACGAAGAAATTACAGAACAAACCGTTTAATTCCATCTTTGAGCCTTCTGACATTAAAGTTGATAAGCAGGCCTGTTTTAATCCGTGCCAGTTTCATGTATGTCAACAACTGTGCTTCATGGATTCCTTTTATTTCCTCAACGCTCTTCAACTCCATGATCAGTTCGTTTTCAACCAGCAAATCCACACGGTATCCACAGTCAAGTCGAACACCCTTATATTCAACTGGAAGTGGATGTTGAAGATTAAACTTGATACCATTCAGCTTCAGTTCGTGAGCCAGACATTGCTCATATGTCGATTCCAACAACCCGGGACCGAGTTCTCGATGGACATCTATTGCACAGCCAATGACTTGATTCGACAACTCATCAAATTCCATCTTTTGTCTCCTTAGTGTTCTTCGTGTTCTTCGTGGTAAAAACCATCTTCTTTGCCTGTAAATACTCACCACAGATCTTACCACGAAGAAATCACAGAACAAACCGTTTAATTCCATCTTTGAGCATTCTGACATTAAAAATGACTCGATTCGACAACTCATCAAATTCCATCTTTTGTCTCCTTAGTGTTCTTCGTGTTCTTCGTGGTAAAAGTGTTCCATATTCTCCCCTTGATACACCCCTGCATACCCCTGATCAACCATCTCCGGAAGCCTGAAAAAGAGGAGTTGAATAAGTCTGGCATTCTTTTTGACCCGAAATCCGTAAGGGTTATGGACGAGTAACAATGCCTCGCTTCTGCCGGAGTATCCAGAATCCCAGACCGCAGTCTCAACACTCACGCCGCATCGTAGCAGGCTTGAACGGGGTCTGGCAATAGCCATCATATCCTTAGGGATATGGACTATTTCGTTAAAGATTATCTTGTACTGTCCTGATTCAAGTAGAAACCATCCCTCTGAATCTGGCTCTAAGGCATTGGTTTTCGCTAATATCCTATCCTGATTATAAAAACCAAGCGTTCCATGTTCAACAAATGTTTCTATTGCACAAAGACTTAATTCCACCCCATTTATCTGCACCTGAGCCTCCATATCAATCAGGCATTCAACAAGTTTTTGGGTTTGAATAAGATTAACCAGCTCTTCTTGAGCAAGAAATGTTCCCATAATATTTCTCCTCCTGCTTGTCCAATAAACAAACACTTAAATACTAAAGAATGTCCAATTTTTGGACAGCTTTGTCTATAATGATACAACATTATTTTGATTTTGTCAATAAAATTTTCGTAACTACTCACCACAGAGACATAGAAACACAAGATGAATATTCTGGCATAGAACTTGCTACTATTTATCAGATGGGTTGAATTTCCCTTAATCACAGCAAAGGAGATACAAGACAATGATGAAAAAAATTGCAGCTATTTTTTTATGTTCCGTAACTATGGTAAGTTATGCCTTTGGGGCAGATATTAATACCGATGGCTTTGAAGATGTGAATTGCTTGAGTGATTGGACAATATTTCCTTCAGTCTCAGAGCTTGGGGTAGACTTATATAGCCCTGGTTATATGAGTGATTATTGTGTCAAAATAACTGGGGCTGGATTAATTCCCCCACAGGCTGAAGGCTACATCTCTTCGTTACCATGGACAAATGGTGGGTATCTTTCCATAGAAAAACCAAGCGATTGGGAACGGGAATCTGTTTATACCTTGCGGTGTATGATACGGGCAGATAATGGTGTCAGTAGTAAAGCGTATCTTGAGTGTGATGACCCTGATGGCGATGTGATTTTGAGTAAAAGTCCATCATTTACCCCGCCATCTGAATGGACAGAGTGTATCCTGAATGGTTCTATCAAGAATAGCCCCATGACTACCATCAAGCTGGGCTATGAGGCAGGGAGCGGGATGGTTTATATTGATGATGTTTCGTTCTATAATTCTAATTGTTATCTTCAATCTAATACCCCACTTGTATTTTATGTCAATGATCCAGACGATGCCACAATTACTGTTACTATCAGCAGATTACAAGGGGCAACAGCCTCAACTACTCCTGTGGTTTCTATCTATGACCCATTTGGTCAGCTTAAACTGACAAAAACCTGTGAGCCGGGCAACCAGTTATATGTTCTAACCATTCCCCCGGATAATATCAAGGGGGAAAATCGGATAGAGATTCCACAGGATATTTCATCTGTCTGGCGGGTATCTGCAAAGGGCTTGATATTTGATGGCAAGGAGTTATCTATGAAGTCAGGGGTTGATGGTGTGGTGTATTTTGCCGTAAACGATCAGGCAACCTTTACCATGAGATTAAAAGATAGGGTAGGGGATACAGGCACTTGTTCAGCCACCCTGTATAATCCTGATGGTCTGGCAGTAAAAAAAATAACATGGATAGCAGGCTCCGAAGAATGGCATGATATAATTATGGATGGTTCGGCAACAGGCGGGGTCTGGGCGGTTGGGGTTAACAGCCAACAAGGGAATATCCTTGTTCGGGCAGAGGGCATTCCCCCATATTTTTCCTTTACAAGGGACTCTTATTTCCTGCCAGCGATATGGCGTTATCCAGCAGAGAGTTTTCCTGTAATTACAACTCAAGCTAAAACAATAATCAGTAGGGATGAGAAAATAACCCTCAGTATCCCGGTGGGAGGGATTAACCAGAATGGTACAGTAACTATTCGGAAGATAGATGCCCCGATTATTCCCATCGGGTATTCACTTGCCAGCTCGGTTTATAATATTGAACTTCGGGGTACGGCATCCATCCTTCAACCTCGGCAGGCTATCCCTCTTATCTTTCGCTATGATGATACATCTTTATCTGAATCGGCAGAAAAATCGCTGGCTGTTTTTTATTACGGCACAAGTACTGTTAATACCAATACAGCTACATGGGTACCCCTGCCAACAATAGAACGCTCGATAAAGAATAACCTTATTCGTGTAAGCGTTCCACGATTTGCACCCATTGCGATTCTGGCTTCACCATCATGGCAGGCAAGGATTTTTGTAGAAACAACAGAAGGAGTCAGGGATGATGGTAATTATTTTGGATTGGACTCTGGTGCGAAAAATACCTATGATGACCCCTTTGACCTTGAGGAAGAGCCGGCAACGCCTTCACCCTCTGTTTCCATTTACACTACAGCACCAAATGGGACAAAATTTACAAGGGATATTCGGGCATTAAAGGATTTAAGTCTAGGTGTTGAGGAATGGGCTTTTGATGTAAATACTGCTGTGCTTCTTCGTAACGGGGCACAGGTGACCATTACCTGGGATATTTCAAGTATTCCATCAAACTATCCGATAAGTCTGGTAGAGGTTAATCAACAACAAGTTGATTTAAGGGAGATAAAGGCGTATGGCTTTGTTGCTCCAACCGGTAACAATACCAGAAGGTTTATCTTACGGATTGGCGGTCAAAAAGAGGGAACAATTACCGCAAGCCGTATATTTTCCAATGATTGGAACCTGTGCTCAATCCCTTTGCTCCTGATAAATCCTGATCCTGAGGTAGTTTTCCCCGGGGTACAACCGCTTCGTATTTCAAAGTTTATTGATGGCAAGTATCTGGCTTATGAACAGGAAGGAAATTTTGGGACAATCTCGCCGGGTACGGGTTATTGGTTTAAGTCTAATGGAAGTATGACCATTAATTTTACTGGACATGCCTTGAGAAATGGGACGCAGAGTATTCCTGTTGTCTCTGGTTGGAATCTTATAGGCAATCCCTTTACCTTTGGGGTAGGCTGGAATGATATTTTCTTTTCTTATGGAACAGTAACAGAAAGAATAGCTGACGGTAGGACAATCAAGGATGGATTTTATAAGTATGGGACGGACAAGAGCGGTAAGGTAGGATACCTTATGAAAAGGTATAGAGACAAGACTGTTATGGGACCATGGGAAGGGTACTGGATATACTCACCCATGGCAGGGAAGCTTTCGATACCTGCTATCCCAAGTCAGCCATTGGCAGGTGCTCCTGAACTGTTGCAGGAACAAAGGGATTGGGAGGTAAGGTTATCGGTATTCACAGATAAAAGCATGGATCAGGATAATTATCTTGGTGTGGCTGATAATGTTACTAATAGATATATATTTGAACCACCAGATGGGTATTCTCCATTCATCAGTCTCTATTTTCCAGTTAATGATCAAAATATCTCTGGTAATTTTGCCTGTGTTTACAAGTCTCCACTCATCCTAAATTCTCCAAAGCTCTGGGATTTTGAGGTGTTGGCTGATGGTATGCAGAATACAGCCGTAACCCTTCAGTGGCAGGGGGTGCCAGATGGCTGTAGCCTTTGCTTAGTTGACATGACACTTGATAAAAAGATAGATATGAAGCAACTTAGCAGCTATACCTACAATAATGGACAGGAAAGGGTAAGGAAATTTCAGGTTGTGGCTGTTTTGTCCCCGACTGAGACACGGACGGCAAATGGACAGATATATGCCTGGCCAAATCCATTGACTGTTAATGGGGTGCCGCCTGAGGAGTTTACCTTTGCAGGTTTTTCATCTGCTAATAGCGAGATCAAGGTTTATACTCTGGCTGGTGAATTGATTGCCACGATTAAGAATAAGAACATATGGAATGCAAAGAATGACGATGACAGGGTGGTTGCCAGTGGGGTTTATTTCTTTGTGGTGGAAAGTGAAGGCAGTGTAAAGAAAACAGGGAAGTTGGCGGTGATAAGGTAGCACAGACATTCTTGTCTGTGATTTTTAAGACATAACTACGAAAGGCACGAAAACCGCGAAAAGTTCTGTAATATTATTATTTTTCGTGTTTTTCGTGTTTTTCGTAGTTAAAAATATCTGTGGTAATTTCCGGTTGCACAGGTTGTAAATTATTACAAAAAGGATGAGCAAGCATATGTCCGTAATCGAAAAGGCAAAACAAATAAGGATGTTGATATTGGATGTGGATGGTGTATTAACCGATGGCGGGATCATTGTTGATTCTGATGGCAGGGAAACAAAGGTGTTCAATGTTTATGATGGGGCAGGAATTGAATTAGCTCATCGGGCAGGGTTATTGACCGCTATTATTTCTGGCAGATACTCTGCACCGGTTGAACATCGGGCAAGGGAATTAAAGATTAATGAGGTTTATCAGGGCGTGGCAGATAAGGTTGTTGTTTATAATCAACTGTTATCTAAATATGGCATTACATCAGAGCAGACAGCCTATATAGGTGATGATATTTTTGACATTCCACTTCTCAAACAGGCAGGATTATCCTTTTCACCGGCAAATGGTCGGCAAGAGGTAATGAATGTTGTTGATTTCGTAACTCAGGCTAATGGCGGCAGGGGTGCGGTACGAGAGGCGATTGAGATTATTTTGAAGGCACAGGGGAAATGGGAAGAAATAGGCAATAAGTAGGAAAGAGAAAAATTTGCAGGGACGACTAATCCCATCCCTGCAAATTATCAGAGGGAAGATGTTTATTCTACTTCCACTGGCTCTGTCTCTGTCTCTTCTACACCAATTGTTTCTGCGAGAAAGAATCCCATGAATGGGGTTATTACTACGAACAGCGGACAAATATTACACCTCGGAAGAGTCTTACTGCACAATTCCTTGCCCAACTGAACAATCAGGGCATGATACTCGTTGTAAATAGCTACATCAGATGGCAGATTGTTCATAAATAGCTTTTGAATATGGGTATAACCTGCATCCTCTTCAATAAGTTTGTGCCGACTAAGAAATCTGCGGGTATAGGCATCTACCACAAAGATGGGCTTGTAACAGGCATAAAGGATAATAGAATCAGCGGTTTCCATGCCAATACCATTAACCTGTAAGAGTTCATGCCTTAATGTCCACATCTCTGTTTCCTTCATTAATTCCATACTGCCTTCATATTGCAAAAACAGAAAATCAACAAATGCCTTCAGCTTTTTAGCCTTTTGGTTGTAATACCCTGAGGAACGGATCATTTCACCAAGCAGGTTAATATCAATATCTCTGATACATTCAGGAGAAAGAAGGTTATGCTCTTTTAATCGATTGATTGCTTTCTCCACATTTGTCCATGCCGTGTTCTGGGTAAGAATTGCCCCAATAGACACCTCAAATGGTGTTTCACCAGGCCACCAATGAAGTGGACCAAATGCCTTGTATAAGCTATCATAGATTTCCAGTAAAATCTTTTCCATTCTACTACCTACTGCCTCTAATGCAGGCGAACACATAGGTTCGCCCCTACTGTCTACTTCTTCCCTTGCTTTCCCTTCCCCTGCGTTTTCTCCCCTTTTAGATTTACCAATTTCCATGGGTGGAGTCTCAGGTCTTCGCTCAACAGCTTGAGATTATTGGCTGTTTCTGACAGGTCATTAGCTATTTTTTTATCCTTTATGATCATTCCCAAGCTGCCGTTTCCTTCATCAATTTTTTTGCAGAGGTTAGAAAAATTTGAGGCAATACTGGAAAATTCTGTGAGGCATTTACTTACGCCTTTATCTGTATTGAGAATAGCAGTATTCAGATTTTTTGTTGCTTTCTTGAGTTCTCCGGTCACATCTTGCAGCTCATTTCTATTTTCAGCTACTGTTTTCGCCAATGTAGTAGAGAGTTTGTTAAAGCTATGGATACCTGCCGTAATTTCACCCTTATTATTCTTTATCAATTTATTTATCTCTTCTGTAATCTCATGGGTATTGTGAATAATAGCAGATATTTCATCCCAGTTAATCTTGCCGCTAAACATCAGCTTATCCAGAAATTTCACCTGATAATCCAGCATCTTCACCATTTTTTCGCTGCGCACCAAAATTTCTTCCATATTGACAGGGTTTTCTCCTATTATAGAATCATTATTTTTTAATAGCCTTCCCTTTTTCCCTAATGTAATCTCTATGTATTTTTCCCCTACAATGCCAAGGGAGTTTATGGTTATCCTTGAATCAGAACGAATTCTGGCACTTGATTCCACCCAGATAGTAGTCTCAATTTGATTGCCAATCAATTGTAAATCCCGTACTTCTCCAATCTCCATGCCAGCCAATCTTACTGGTGCCCCAACAGCCAGCCCACTAATATAATCAAATGTCACTTTTATCTGATACCCCTGGCGATAAAAGCTCCTTCCACCAGCCATGGTAATCATTATTCCAGCAATAATAATAGCTGTGGCAACTACAACACCTATTTTTAATTCTTGTCGCATATTTATCTCCTCAATCACTAATAATTGGTCCCTCAGCACTTCCAGTAATAAACTGCTGTACCACAGGGTGATGTGTATTTTTTATTTTCTCAGGTGTTCCAATCTCAATGATTTTCCCATCATAAAGCATAGCAATACGGTCAGCAATGGTATAGGCTGAAGTCATATCATGGGTAACGATTATGGATGTCAAAGAAAGTTTAGCTTGTAATTCCTTGATCAATTTATTAATATTAGCGGCAAGGATTGGGTCAAGCCCTGTGGTTGGTTCATCATACAGGATAATCTCAGGTGAAGCAGCTATTGCCCTTGCCAATCCTACTCGTTTCCTCATCCCACCGCTCAAATCTGAGGGCATCAAATACTCAACGCCTGATAATCCAACCAATTTCAACTTTTCCGAAACTATTTTCATTATCTGGCTCTTTTTCGTATTGGTATGTTCAAATAAAAAAAATCCTACATTTTCCGCCACATTCAAGGAATCAAAAAGGGCTGCCCCCTGAAATAACATGCCAAATCTTTTTCTAATTGCCTGCATACTCTGTTCATTCATTCGGGTAATATCCTGATCAAATACCTCTATCTTCCCCCGTTCAGGTTTCATCAAACCAATGATATGCTTTAAGAGTATACTCTTTCCACACCCACTTCTTCCAATAATAACCATTGTCTCGCCCTTTTCTATATTCAGGGTTACACCCTTCAGGACTTTATTAAGGCCAAAACCCTTCCATACATCAGTAATGTTGACCATGGTGTGATACTCCTTTGATAATGGTGGTAGGACAGGCATTCTTGCCTGTCATCACTGCCTATTTGCTTGTTAGACTAAAAGAGATTAAACCACGAAGGACACGAAGAACACGAAGTGAAATTTGACAAAATATCCAATAAAGTTAAAGGTATAAAAAAGTTTGTTTTCTAAAATCTT
>Ga0210028_1002925_pt1 | contig 13244 bp, 10 predicted proteins | sample CryGeymeta201513_FD_185468 | JGI IMG/M metagenome (GOLD analysis project Ga0210028, IMG submission 185468) | Groundwater microbial communities from Crystal Geyser aquifers in Utah, USA - Crystal Geyser metaG 2015-13 (SPAdes) (version 2) | ecosystem: Environmental > Aquatic > Deep subsurface >...
GATTATTCTCCCTCTTAAATATAGCGACGAAATCAAAATACGAAAAAGTAGCCGAAGGGCACAACTGATTCGCATGACAAACAAGAAATACTTCAAAGTACTTAGAGACAAAATCGGCTGGGGTAAAGTAGTCTAAAAGCTAATCCCGGTCTCCATCGTGATTTCTCCGCAAACTTTGGCCTGGATACCATGATCGCCGGCAATGCGTATAGCATCTTCCTCGCATCCTGGAGCGACGACGACCATCATGCCGTTACCCATGTTCCACGTGCGATAAGCTTCATCTCGAGAAACATCTCCTATCTCGATGGCATGTTTCATAAGCTCGCAAGGCTCAAAAAGATCTGTTAGCTCGGCGCCAAAGCCGGCACGACTGAGAACTCGTCCAAGTTTGCCGGGGATACCTCCGCCGGTGATATGTGCCGCGCCATGAACTTCGGCAGCAGACATCATGTCGACAACAGCAGCACAGTAAATTTGAGAAGGCATTAGCGCAAGTTCACCGATTTTAGCGCCATTAAGTTCGGCATCATGCCAATTTTCTCCATAATTATCTTTCATAATTTTTCGCAAAAGAGAGAACCCATTAGACCGAAACCCTTTCTCCCTAAGAGCAATAACCTTATCTCCGGACTTGATTTCATCTCCTGTAAAAAGCCGGTCGCGATGCCCGATCCACAAGGCTGCAGAACCCCAGTTGTAATTAAAATCTCCATGTCCAGAAATACGAGCACCTAATTCGGCAATTTCGCCATTAATTACGGCAACACGAGCAGCTTTGGCCGCGGCGATATAGCCGGCAGCTAGCTGTTTCATAAAATTCAAATAAGAAGCTCCATCGGCACCCAATGTGTTAACATCCAAGATCGAACCTATCAAAACAGGTTCGCCACCATAGACAACAGCATCGTCACAAACCATCGCAAAAAGATCAAAAGCAACGGTGTCGTGCTTCATCATACGCTCGGCAAGTTCAACTTTTGTGCCAACTCCATCGAACCCCATCGACATAAAAGTACCTGCAGGAAGGTCTCCAATATTGATCCCGCGAACACCAGAAAAATCATCCTTAGGCGTAATCACTTCGCCTAACATGCCTTTGCGATTCTCCCATGTAGCTTTTGCCGCCTCGTACATGACCTTGGAAGCATCATCTCCGAGTTCAATGTTTACTCCGGAATCTGCATATGTCGTCATAGGACTTGTAATTAGATAATTTTATGGTGATATTGCATAGTCTGCGATCGAGGTCTTGCTCTCTGTATCTTGCGTGAAACGCTCCATGGAATAAAAACCCTAAATCCTACCCACCAAAATACTCCACCCCGTTTCTAAATATCTGCATGCCTTGTCCTTCTTCCGGTAGCGCGATTCCTTCTCTCTCAGCCTTCTCTTTGACGAGGGTCCAATTGTCTTGATTGTAAAAATTCCAGTTCCTCTCGGGATGAGGCATTATGCCCATAATACGTCCGCTCGGATCGCAAATAGCGGCTATGTCTTCGGTAGAACCATTAGGACTGTATGGAAACTCTCCACCTGCAAGCTCGCCATCAGGCTTAATATATCGGAAGACGACCTGTCCATCATCATTAAGCCTCTTAATAACATCTGGTTCTCCATAAAAATTCCCCTCTCCGCTTGAAATAGGACACTTCAGAGTATCCATCTCGCGAGTCCATACACATTTGTCACTCTGAACCTTTATATCGACCCATCTGCACTCATATCTGGCAGTACTATTCCATCTAAGAGCGATATTGCGCTTGCCATATTCACCATCAAAAGCGGGAACAAGTCCAAGGTTGGAAAGCATCTGACATCCATTGCAGATACCGATCACAAGCTTGTCATCTTGTACGAACTTGAGTAGGTCATCCCATAAGTTGTTTTTGACTTTGTTGGCGTAGGCATTACCGCTGCCGGTATCGTCTCCATAAGAGAATCCACCGGGAAAAGCTAAGATTTGGTAGTCGGAAAATTTCTTAATACCATCGATTAAATCATTAACATGCACGATATCAGCCTCGGCACCAGACTGCTCAAAGACATACTTCGTTTCTTCTTCGCAATTGATTCCGTAGCCGGACATCACGATCACCTTAGGTTTCATATCGGTTAATAATTAGTAGTTAAAATCCTTTAAAAGGCTTTCGATAACTCTCATTCAAAGTAGGGACGTCGGTACTGATCAGGTTTTTGACAATAAATTTGTCATCGCTCCTGACTTCGCCAATCGCATAGATAGGCAAGTCGCCAAACAGAGCTTCGAATGCAGCCTTTTTGGCAGGATTCACAGTAACGACAAAACGACTCTGAGTCTCAGAAAACAGCGCATAATCAGGCCTAATCTCGCCTGCAATTTTGCCAATATCGAGGTCCATGCCAAGCTGTCCTGCGATAGCAACTCTGGCAAGACTGACTCCAAGACCTCCGGCAGATATGCTCTCGCATGATGCAAGAAGCCCATTAGAAGTAGCTTCGCAAACAGCTCTGTAAATCTTCATTGCATAAGCAGCGTCGACTTGTGGAATCCCATTGCCGACAAATCCAAGATGGTCAAAATATTCACTGCCACCAAGCTCTTCCTTAGTTTCGCCGATAACGTAAATAAGATCTCCTGCAAACTTGCTATCGATAGTAACGCTTTTGCGATAATCATCCGTAATACCAAAAGAGGAAATAAGCAGTGTTGGCGGAACGGACAGTTTGATACTGTTGCCATTCTCGTCGTACCCTTTGAAATCGTTGAACATACTATCCTTGCCGGATATAAACGGAGTGCCGTAAGCTGTCGCATAGTCATAACACGCTTTTGCGGCCTCTTTAAGCTGTCCAAGCCTTTCCGGCTCATCAGAACTGCACCAGCAGAAATTATCCAAAAGCGCGAGCTTATCAAGATTAACACCGACAGAAACGGCATTGCGGATAGCCGTATCTATAGCGCAAGCCGACATATGGTAAGTATCAATATCGCTGTATCTTGGGTTGAGTCCACTGGATAGTACTACGCCTTTAACAGATGATAGAACCGGCGCCATAACGGCGGCTCGGCCATTAACACGTCCTTTGCCATGAACAGGTCCAACAATTGTAGAGCCTTGGACTACGTAGTCATATTGATGCGAAACGAAGTCGTAGCTACGCACATTTAGTCGACTAATCATATCACGTGCCAGACCTGTTAAATCAGCCGGGCACTCGGCATGCGGTTCGTCATTTGTAGGCCTTGTATACGTTGTGTGTAGGTGGCTTTCCGGTAGTCCGTTATGCAAGAAATCCAAATCGATATCCATGATCTTCTTGCCATCATATACAACTTCGCATCTACCGGAATCATTAAAATCTCCAATTACAGTCGCTTCAACTCCACGCCTATTCATAAGGTCAAGGAACCGATCAAGTTTCTCAGGTGGGATAGATAGAGTCATCCTTTCCTGAGATTCGCTTATCCAAATTTGCCAAGGATCAAGCCCAGGATATTTGAGTGGAACTTTGTCTAGGTCAACATAGCAGCCGCCGCATTCGCGAGCCATCTCGGCGACACTACAAGATATGCCACCGGCACCGTTGTCTGTAATGCTATTATATAAGTCCATGTCGCGCGCTTCCTTCACAATTGCGTCAGAAAGCTTCTTTTGAGTAATCGGATCTCCGATTTGAACAGCCGTAGATGGACTACCGCTATCCATAGCTTCGGAAGAGAAAGTAGCTCCATGAATACCGTCTTGGCCTACTCTGCCTCCAATTACAACGACTTTGTCTCCTGGCTTTGCCTGCTTCTCCCATCCAGGTGCGCCGCAAACTTCCTTTGGCATCAGCCCGACAGTCCCAACGAATACAAGGGGTTTCCCTTTGTATCGCGGATCAAAATACATAAATCCATTAGGCGTTGGAATTCCACTGCAATTGCCTCCAACATTCACTCCCTGAATGACGCCATCCATAATTCTCTTTGGCGAAAGCATCTTCTGAGTTTTATTCTCGCCCTTATAAAGAGGAGCAGTATCGTTGGGATTAGCAAAGCAAAATCCGTATCTGTTAATGATAGGCTTTGCACCCTTTCCAAAGCCGATAGTATCGCGGTTCACACCAACTATACCGGTAATAGATCCTCCAAAAGGATCTAAAGCGGAAGGGCTGTTATGAGTCTCGACTTTATCGGTCACTACCCATTCGTCATCAAAAACTATTCCACCTGAATTATCCTTAAATACAGACACGCAGAAATCGGCATCTCCTTTAGTCTCGCGGATTTCATTGGTAGCACGCTTTATATAGTGTTTGTAAATTCCATCGGAAATATCGTCAATAGGATCGGCAAAGATAGTATGCTTGCAGTGTTCCGACCACGTCTGAGCCAGGGACTCAACTTCAATATCTGTAGGCTTGCGGCCTTCTTTTTCAAAATAATCTTTAATAGCATGGACATAAGGTAGGCTAAGAGCCAGAGGTCCGCGACGTGTACCGTCAGCATTTGGGACACCTTGTTTCCCAAGCTTAGTAAGCTCTTCATCAGACATATCCAAGTCAACCTCATCAACTTGCGGCTCATGATTCAGTTTCACGCGTGGCACAAGCACGCCCATTCCGGAGTCACGCTGATAATCGGCATAAGATTTGACAGTGATTCTCTGTATGAGTTTATTGGCCATAGACTCTCCAATCGCCTCTGCTTGCTGAGAGGTAAGATCGCCACGGACATAAGTTATTTGGGAAGAGTACACAGCCTCTTGCTCCTCGAATGTAGCAGAAAGCAAATCTTGCACTATTTCTTTGACAGTATGTCCGACATTGTCAGTCACTCCTGGTAGAAAACCTATTTCGATAGCCCAGTCGAATTCAGGCACGCCGTAGGGCTTATCAATCGTAAATTCCTGCAAAACAGGATTAGAAAGAGCGCTACCTATTTTCTGCAAATCTTCGATCGAGAAATCTTTATCGATAGTATAAACATCAACGATAAAAACCTCTCTCAAGGAATTGCCAAAAGATAGTTGCGCCAGGTGAGTTTCTCTGGCAGAGGCCCTGGTGTCGAGAACACGGAAGCCCACTTCGATCCTGTGAGGCATTGGAAAAAGTTATTTATTTTTAAGAAAAACAGACTTCATCAAACCACATCAGCCGCTTAAATACAACAAAAAAGGCACTACGACATTACGACGTAGCGCCTATACAAACTACAAACTAATTATACCCTCTCAGTTTGATAGCTGCTTCGAGTCTCTTCAGGGCGGCGATGAATGCAGCCTGTCTCAGCGTGCAATTATACTTTTTAGCCAAATCGGCCACATTATTCCATGAATCAACCATGATTTTTTTCAGCCTCTCTTGCACTTCTTCGTCAGTCCAGTAGAAATTAGCTTCGTTCTGCACAAGCTCAAAATAACTCACAGTCACTCCTCCTGCATTCGCAAGGATGTCAGGAACTACCAAGACTCCTTTTTTCTCAAGAACAACATCAGCCTCAGGGGTGACAGGTCCATTGGCAAGCTCAACAATAAAACGCGCCTTGATACGGTCTGCATTTGCAGCAGTAACTTGATTCTCCATCGCGGATAAGAATAAAATATCGCACTCAAGCTCCAGAAGCTCTTCGTTAGTGATAACTTTACAGTTTTCGCCACCGATACCGCTACACTCGACAACTGATCCCTTGTCCAGTTTGCAGCTATGTGTTGCGTCAGGATTTATCCCGTTTTCACAGTAAATACCACCTCTTGAATCGGACACTCCAACTACTTTGAATCCGTTGTCATGAAGCATCTTAGCTACATTAGCTCCGGCATTGCCGAAACCTTGGACAACGACCTTAGTGCCTTCATGAGGCAGATTATAAGTCTTGCATACTTCTTCAAGCACATAAATGCCGCCTTGGCTTGTAGAGTCGCCACGTCCGGCACTACCACCAACCTCCAGAGGCTTCCCGGTAACAACTCCAAGTACGTTCTCTCCATGAATCTTGGAAAACTCATCAGCAGCCCACGCCATAATCTGAGGAGTAGTGTACATATCAGGAGCAGGCACATCTTTCGTGGGTCCGATAGCAGGCGCAATTGCGCGTATATAAGATCTTGTTAATCTTTCAAGTTCGAGCGCGGAAAGTGTATGAGAATCAACGATAACTCCGCCTTTGCCTCCACCTAGAGGTATGCCAACGACAGAGCATTTCATAGTCATCCATATAGCAAGAGCCTTAACCTCTTCCATATCAACCTCAGGATGGAAACGAATGCCACCTTTATAAGGACCTCGAGCATTATTGTGTTGAACACGGAAACCTGTAAATATGCGGATAGAACCATTGTCCATTGTGACGGGGACGGAGACTTCCAAAATACGATGTGGAGTGCTCAAAATAGTCTCAACATTCGGATCGAGTTTCATGATCGAAGCGGCTTGCCTCATCTGGCTAATGGTGTTTTCAAACAGTGACATTTGAGTTTTGTTAAAAAAGTGTACATGGCGAAGTTTAATCCAAAAAGTTTGCCCACGCAATCGAACTTTTCTACCAAAAAAAACTCCAGCCCTGACTACTGACTACTGACTACTGACTACTGACTACTGACTACTGACCGTGCCTATTTCCAAAACGCCCACCAGCTCTTCTTTGGCGCTTGGATTTGTTTGATTTGATCTTCAAGTACCAAAACACGTTTTTGATAAGCTTCCAATACCTGATAAAGTTTCTCTTTATCAATACGTTGCTGATCAAGCAGCTTATCTATAATAGCCGCTGTTTGATTGCCAGCGTCCTGACTTGTTGCCGCGTAACGCTCGACACGCTCGGTAGTCTCGAAAGTAGGCTCCTCGGCTGGCTCTATTTCATCCGTTATGTCATGAGGCATGTAATCTTCCGACTCAAGAATGTATATTGCCGGCTCGGTATCTACACAATAGGTAGACTCGTCACGATAAGGTTCATGTATAGGCTGTTGCTGACGGGGAGGCTCTTGGGCCGACTGAGTAGCGCTTTCGCGCATAGGCTCTTGTGTCTCAGGTTTCTGAAAGGAGGAAGGTTGTTCTTGCTGAGGAGCCATATCAAAAACCTCCATCAAACTGGTCTTATCAATCATATAGTTAAAACCTTGCGGAGTTTTCTTCCTTCTGTATTTAACCTTGCCACCTTTGATAAGGCGCCTAATCGTCTGAATAGACTTATCTATCAGGTCTGCCGCTTCTGTAATTGTAATCAATTGATTAACCATGTGTATAAGTGCTTTGAGTAGACAATTTTTAGCAAAAAAAACGCGACTAGTCAATAGTAGGTTCGCGGCTCTATGAAGGGAAGAACCATGCGCGCCTCACAAGTTCTCAGCAACTACCTACTACAAACTACCTACTAAATAATGGTGGGTCAGCCGGGATTTGAACCCGGGACCATCAGCTTAAAAGGCTGCTGCTCTACCGACTGAGCTACTGACCCAAGCTTTTCAGGAAAAAAGCAGAGCCATTTTATGCATATTACTTCATATAAGCAAGCACTTTTAAGAAAAAACCTCACTCCATTCCAGATTCCATCACGCTTACTCCGGTGAATGCGATAGCAGGTAAAGAGAACCAAACGTTGTAATTATCAACCATCATCCTTACCAAGTCTGATTCCTGATATAGGCTGGTTACAGACATCATGCCATAGAACCCGTTAACAAACGAAAATCCCGATATGAACACCAGTATGGTGCTTACTATTAGCCCGGCGTTAAGCACTCCAAATACAAAAGTAGCCAACATACGAGTGCCGGCAGTCTTGTCGGACAGTACATCGACGGAAAACCCGCCTTTCACAGTGATCAGGACGATAACGGCGATAAACACAAGGATTTTCATTAGTATCAGAGCTTGGCCTCCCTCGGGTCCTGCTAAGGAAGGTATAGAAGGCAGCAAATACTGCTCAAACAAATTGCCGAGACCGTCGGCGGTCAGGATTGCGAGATAAGTACCTATAATAACCTTGAGAGTCTTGTCTTTCCCTATTATAAAGCTGTACGCGATGATAACCGAGAAAAAGACAATTATGAAGAGATCCCAAGAGAGCCGAATATCCATATATTGATTTTTATTTCAACTAAAATCCTATTACATTTAAATGGTTAACACAACCGCAAATACTACAAATTACCAACTATTTTCCTGAGAATCCCAGTTTGTTCATTAAGCTCCAATCCTTTTTCAGATGCAAGTTGCTTATAAAGATCCTTTTCTTTTGATGAAAGTTTTTTCGGCACTTTGATATGTATCTTAACCAAGTGATTGCCGCTGTGCCCACTGCTGACAGGGGTAATGCCGTATCCTTTCAGAGTAAAAACTTCTCCATTTTGAGTCCCTGCAGGGATTTTTAATTCAACGTCGCCATGTACTGTCGGGACCTTGATTTTGTCGCCCAAAACGGCCTGTAAAAGGTCTAACTCGTAAATAGATCTTATGTCGGTGCGGTCTCTGACGAATTGATTATGCGAAAGAACCCTGATGTGCAAATACAGGTCTCCGTAGCCACCACCATTGACGCCAGCCTCGCCTTTGCCGGAAAGCTTCACAATAGATCCATCGTCAATACCTGCGGGAATCTTGACTGTAACTTTCGATTTCTGGCGAGTGCGCATAGCTCCATGACATTCAGTACATTTTTTTTCAGGGATACGGCCTTCACCTTGGCATTGATCACAAATCCTGGATGTAGCCACTTGCCCAAGTATGGTTTGCTTAACAGATCTAACTTGTCCACTGCCATTGCAATGAGAACAACTCACGATTTTAGAGCCCGGCTCAGCTCCATTGCCTTTGCATTTGCCGCATGTCTCGGATTTCGCTATTTCCAAAGTCTTCTCAACGCCAAATACAGCTTCTTCAAATTTAATACTAAGTTCAAATTCTATATCCGAGCCACGAAATGACCTTGGTCCCGACCTTCCTTGTCCTCGCATGCCTCCACCAAAAAAAGTCTCAAATATATCTGCAAATCCACCTCCTCCAAAATCAAAACCTTGTTGGAAATTTCCATAATCAAACCCGCCACTTGCTTCGGGACCAGCACCACCAAACTGATCATACTGAGATCGTTTCTGTTTGTCGGATAAGACCTCATAGGCTTGATTAACCTCTTTGAACTTAGACTCGGAGTCCTTATCACCTTTATTGGTATCGGGATGATGTTTTTGGGCAAGCCTTCTGTAAGCCTTCTTGATATCGGCATCGGAAGCATCCCTGGATACGCCTAAAATTCCATATAAATCCTTCATAGCTTATGGAAAATACCACTATAGCCACGAAACTTACAAGTTTTTAACGACTTTTGCACAGCGAGATACTACTAAAACATATTTAGGGCAGGAGTAAAGACGACTTAAAACAAGTAGGCCAAAGCGGTAAATTCGGGCGTTTTTACAGGAGTAATCGTCTCGGTCGGATAGTCATTATGAATAGGCGTCAGTTAGTCGAAAAAATGGTGAATAGGCTAAACGTTGAAAAGGTGTGCAAAAGCTGTTCAAAAAAGGTTCAAAATCGAATAGTCGAGGAAATAGCATGTAAAAACAGGCGATTTTGATGGTGGATAATCAGTCGTCCTACGCCTGCTCATAGCTAACGCACAATTTAAACCTGTAAAAGTAGTCTGTATAGGCGCAATATCAATGATAAATCGCCGTCAAGCATCACGAATGTATAGGCGCGCACATGCGAGCAAAGGCTTGTATAAGCCGAAAAGGGTTGAAATAGGTTCGAAACCTGATTAAGATCTTCAAGGTTTATAAAACCTGTTAGGTTCCTAAGTCTTAAGACGAGGCTGCAAGGCCAGTAATGTTCTCTTAAAACCCAAATCTGCACCAGCGGCCACTGCAAGATCACGCAAGTACCTATGGTCCCATCGTCTAGTGGTCTAGGACATCGCCCTCTCACGGCGGAAACACGGGTTCGAGTCCCGTTGGGACTACCAAAGCCGAAGCAAAGGAAGGCAATAGCAGGAGCAAGAAGAATGCAAGCAAAACCATAAATTGTACACTGGTAGACGCCTGCAAGAAAAGCAAAAAGATAAACCAATAAAACAAAAAGAAAACCTGTCATCACTACATATGAAACATAGTGCACGAAACAAGAGTTAAAAGTAATAGATGAGGCGTATAGGCCTACAATAACTTTACGAACAGAACGCTTTACATACATTTAAGTTCTTTGAAAACCGGGCGCGACAATAAAAAAACTTTCTTTATAGGAAAAGTTTGGATACAACAACCAACTTTATATATATCTATAAATTCACACAAAATATTACTTAACCGAGAAAAATCGTATGGATATCTCATTGAGTTTGCGATCACTTCGCAAATCCATCGCAGGGTTAAGCATGTTGGCACTACTCGCTACTATGAGTTTTGCAGGCATTGCTAACGCACAAACGTTCTCAGACACAGCAGAAGACGACTGGTGGTACGAAGCTGTAGAAGCTCTCGTAGCACAAGGCATTGTGGCTGACGACGTTGACACGTATAGACCTGGCGATACACTAAACAGGGCAGAAGCTATCAAATTGGTAGTAGAAGCTTTCGCAGAGGTAGGAGACTATGGTGTCGCAGACTACGATGACGTAGATGCAGACGCATGGTACTACCCTTATGTAGACACTGGAACAGCATTGGGCATTGTTTCCGGATACGGAGATAGCAATAACTTCGGACCTGGCGACAACGTTACACGTTCAGCATTCGCTAAGATGGTCGTTAATGGCGCAGCTCTTGAGGAAGACTTAACAAACGCTCCTCACTTCAATGATGCGGCAGAAGGCAACTGGTTCTACACATACGTTGAGACCGGTTACAACAACTCCATATTTGATGGCTACGACGACGGTTCATTCGGCGTTGGAGGCGACATCAATCGTGCTGAGGCTGCTGTAATGGTTGATAACGGACAGAATCCGACACTAAGGTACACAGAAGGTACAGAAGGTGACGAATGTGCAGACGGTTATGACTGGGATACAGACACTGGGGCTTGTGTAGCTACTGAAGAGTGCAGCACAGGTTATGAGTGGGATGCTGATTCAGCATCTTGTGTCGAGTCAGAAGCTCCTGCAAGCGACGCTACTTTGACTGTTGAAATGGGAGATAGTCTCTCTGGAGTTACGGTTCCAAAAGGAGCTACTGCGGTAGAGGTACTTAATCTTGAATTCACAGCAGAAGGCGACGATGCTGAGCTTGACGGATTCACACTACACAGGACTGGAGTAGGTTCAGTAAACGACATTTCTTATATCTATATATACAATGGCGACGAAAGACTTACATCAGGACGAACTTTCAGCAGCAGTACTAACGAAGTAGTATTCGGTTCACTAAATCTTGCAGTAGAAGATGGTGAGACGGTAACGCTTACTCTTGTTGTTGATTTTGCGTCTGGGGCAACTACTGGAGACGAGAACGCTGTCGAGCTGACAAGCTCTGACAAGGTAGATACAAATGCAGCTGAGGTTACAGGCACTTTTGGCATCGTAGGTGAGACTTTCACTATAAGCGGAGCTAGTGCAGGAACAGTAACTATTGCAAAGACAGGATCTACTCCAAACCCAACACTTGGGGATACGGATGCTGAGATCGCTGAGTTCCAATTAACATCTTCGAGCAGTGAGGACTCTGTTCTAACAAGGATTGCTCTGACAATTAAGGGAACTGCTCCGGCTAACACTTATTCCAACTTACAACTTCTTCAGAGTGGCGAGGTTCTCGCTACGGCTGACGCAGTATCAGAAGACGACATTGTTACATTCGTAGTTGACGGCACATATAGCTGTGACGATTACGGATACACTGGTGACGGATTCTGTATTGGGAAAGGCAACTCTAAGACATTCACAGTAACTGCTGATCTAGGCGCTGTTGCTGATCCTTCAGATACAAGCAAGACTTACCTTGATGAGTCTACGGATCTAACTGTTATGGGACTTGTTTATGGATTCGGACAGCAGATTACATACTCTGCCTATGACAACAGTGCTGCAGATGGAACAGACGCAACTTGGACAACTTTCCAAGGTGGTCAGTTCACAATCTCTCAAGATACACTTTCTAGCACGGATGTAACTATCAATGGCAAGGACGTTATCCTTAACAAGATGACTTTCAGAACAGAGAGAGATATCGAAGTTAAGAACATGGATGTTGTAGTCGTAGGTACGGGCAGTGGTCTTATCGATGATGACAACGCTTCTGCTAACTTCTCAGATTTCAAACTTGTCAGACTTGATGACGACGGAGAAATCGTAGAAACACTTATGGGTCCGGTAGAGCTTTCTACATCCGGAGGTGACAGCCAAACATTGGCTTGGACAACATCTTGGACAATGGACGCAGGGGACAGTATGGACGTTGCTATCACTTGTGATATCGACAACGACTCTACCCTTAATGCTTCTACTCTGACAGCTAGCTTGGGTGCTATAGACACGGCAGATGGTATACGTGACCTTGATACTAACGAGTACATCACAGATATCGTTCCATCGGTTGCAATTACCGGTCAAACAATGACGGTTAAGGCTGCAAGCCTAGCTGTAGCTCTTGCGTCTTCTGCAGACTCAGACACTTACGTAAAAGGTACTAGTGACGTAGAACTTGCTATATTCACTCTTACGGTAGGCAGCTCAATGGATGCGGAAGTAGACCAAGTAGTTATAGCCGGTTATATCGATGAGGACGCCACAGGTGGATATACTCAAGGTGTAGACAACTCAGTATACGTTAGGAACGTTATTACTAGTGCCTACATCACGGATCAAGCAGGCAACCTGCTTGGAACAAGTGAGTCATTCTCTACTGGTGGTGACGCTACGTTCGATAGCCTTAACTGGACTATCACGGCAGGTACTACGGAAGTAATGTACCTATACGGAGATATTAGCGGTTCAGCGCCATACAATGGTACGGACGAACTTCTATACTTCGACATAGATGATGTTTCTGCGGATATGACAGTTACAGATACAGAAGGCAATACAATCACTGCCACTGGAGACGCTGCAAACAATGGATCCATGGCTATTACAGTATCGGCAGGTGGAACACTTGCTATATCAGAAGATTCAAGTAACGTTCCTGACAATCAGATCGTTGCTGGTGGAGACGAAGACGTCTTGGTAGGTAGATTCAAACTATCTGCTGCAGACGAGACCTTCTCAGTCAACACATTGACCCTTACTGCTACAGGTCTTGTCAACGGTACGGCTGGCGCAACAGCCGGTGTGTATCTAGACAATATCG
>Ga0210028_1002954_pt1 | contig 13164 bp, 10 predicted proteins | sample CryGeymeta201513_FD_185468 | JGI IMG/M metagenome (GOLD analysis project Ga0210028, IMG submission 185468) | Groundwater microbial communities from Crystal Geyser aquifers in Utah, USA - Crystal Geyser metaG 2015-13 (SPAdes) (version 2) | ecosystem: Environmental > Aquatic > Deep subsurface >...
TCGCCGGTCACCGCCGAGGCCAGATCGGACAAAAGATAGATCGCCGACTTGCCGACTTCATCTTGGGTGACGTTGCGGCGCAGCGGCGAATTCAGCTCGTTCCACTTCAGGATATAGCGGAAATCGCCGATCCCGCTGGCCGCCAGGGTCTTGATCGGCCCGGCGGATATGGCGTTGACGCGGATGTTGCCGCGCCCCAGGTCTTCGGCCAGATACTGCACCGACGCCTCAAGCGCGGCCTTGGCCAGACCCATCACGTTGTAATGCGGCATCACCTTTTCGGCGCCGTAATAGGTCAGCGTCAGCAGGCTGCCACCGTTCGGCATCAGCTTTTCGGCGCGCTGGCACACGGCGGTAAAGGAATAGACCGAGATGTCCATGGTCATGCGGAAATTGGCGGCGCTGGTTTCGACATAGCGCCCGCGCAACTCGTTCTTGTCGGAAAAGCCGATGGCGTGAACCACGAAATCAAGGCTGCCCCAGATTTTTTCCAGATGGGCGAACAGCGCATCGAGCGACTCGCCACTGGCGACATCACACTCGACCATCTCGGTCGCGCCAAGCGTGGCGATCAGCGGCTCGACCCGCTTCCTGAAGGCCTCGCCCTGATACGAGAACGCCAGTTCGGCCCCCTGATCGGCGCAGGCCCTGGCAATGCCCCAGGCAATCGACTTGTCGTTGGCAAGGCCCATGATCAGCCCGCGTTTGCCCGCCAGAAGTCCGTTCGCCATTGGGTTTTCCTTGCCGGTTCTTGTTATCGTTCCGCTGGTGTAGGCGATCCGGCAGGCCGCATCAAGGGCGGCGGTGGCCTTGCTGCGAGCATGCGCGCGGGGTAATCTGTGGCCCGGACAAGGGGGGATGATGATGGATCGAAGCGGCATCTTTGCGGGCGACGACCCGTTTGCCATTGCACGCAACTGGCTGGCCGAGGCCGAAGGGCTGGAGCCCAACGATCCCAACGCGATTGCGCTGGCGACGGTTGACGCCGACGGCCTGCCCAATGTGCGCATGGTGCTGCTCAAGGAAATCGAGCCGCAGGCCTTCGTGTTTTACACCAACTACACCAGCGCCAAGGGCCGCGAGATCGCAGCTTCTGGCAAGGTGGCCTTCGTGCTGCACTGGAAATCGCTGCGCCGCCAGATCCGGGTGCGCGGGCTGACGACGCGCGAAGAGGGCGCGACAGCCGATGCCTACTACGCCTCGCGCGATATCCGCAGCAGGCTTGGGGCCTGGGCATCGCAGCAGTCGCAACCGCTGGAATCGCGTGGCGCGCTGATTGCCGAGGTGGCAAGAATCACCGCCACCAAAGGCCCGACCCCGCCGCGCCCGCCGTTCTGGGGCGGCATCCGCATCCGCCCGCTTCAGATCGAATTCTGGGCCGATGGTGCATTCCGGCTACACGACCGGTTCCGCTGGCAGCGCGCCGACGTGAATGATGTCTGGCAGATCGATCGTTTGAACCCGTGATCCGGCGCGGCACCCGGCCGGTTTTATCATAGGCGTGCAAATAGTGCTTGAAAGCGGTTAACGTATCATTGATTGATGCGCGACGTAGGGCTTTATCTGGGGAAACGGCTCTGGCAATGGAACAAGAAGCAAGCGCCCCGCACCCGGTGCATGGCTCTGTCAAGTGGTTTGATCCGGCCAAGGGATTTGGTTTTGTGGTGGCCGACGAGGGTGGGCCGGATATCCTGCTGCACGCCAATGTCTTGCGCAATTTCGGGCAAAGCACGGTGGCCGATGGCACCCGGATCGTGGTTTTGGTCCAGGCCACGCCGCGCGGCAGACAGGCGGTCGAGGTGCTCGACATTGAACCGCCGAGCGGAATGATGCTGCCTGCGGGCGATGACCAGACCACCGCCACGCCCGACGAGATCGCGGCGCTGGCGGTGGAACCGGCCCGGGTCAAGTGGTTCGACAAGAGCAAGGGCTTCGGCTTTGCCAATGTGTTCGGGCGGGCCGAAGATGTGTTCGTGCATGTCGAGGTGCTGCGGCTCTCGGGCTTTGCCGATCTTGCGTCCGGCGAGGCGGTGGGGCTGCGCATCATCGACGGCAAGCGCGGGCGGATGGCAGTGCAGGTGGTGTCATGGGAAGCGTCGATTCATCGCTGCGAATAAGCGCCCTGGCCCTGCTGGCGGTGGTGGCGCTGCCTGCGGCAAGCGCGGCGGCCTGTCGCGCCGACACTGTCGAGTTGCGCGGCCCGGGCGGGACCGCACGCTTTTCGGTCGAGATTGCCGATACCCCGGGCGCGCGGGCGCAGGGGCTGATGAACCGCGCCAGCCTCGCGTCATCGGCGGGAATGCTGTTTGTCTACGAGCGCCCGCAGCACGCCAGTTTCTGGATGAAGAACACCTTGATTGCGCTCGACATGGTGTTTGCCGATGCCGCCGGGCGGGTGACGCGGGTGCATGACGGCGCCATCCCGCAAGACGAAACCCCGATCGACGGCGGCCCCGGCGTGGCGGTGGTGCTCGAGATCAACGGCGGGCTGGCGGCACGTCTGGGCATTGCGCCCGGCTCCGAGTTGCGCCACCCGGCGCTTGATCAGGCGCTCGCGGCGTGGCCCTGCGCGCCGGATTAACGGCTTTCCAACAACGGTTTTCCTCTGTAGGAAGACCGGCATCGGGGCGTAGCGCAGCCTGGTAGCGCGACGGTTTTGGGAACCGTAGGTCGCAGGTTCGAATCCTGTCGCCCCGACCAGCCACCCCGCTTGCTTGATCGCGAACCACAAAGGGCTGATTTTGGGGCTGGAATGTCGCGCGGAGGCGTTTCATAGTGAATGGGTGCGGTGGTCCAGGGCGGCACCGCGCGCAAAGCAAACACCAGGCGACAAAAAGGCTAGAAACAATGGCTGCCGATAAACAGAATTTGCAGGACGTCTTTCTCAATCACGTGCGCAAGGCCAAGGTGCCGGTCACGATCTTTCTGATCAATGGGGTAAAGCTGCAAGGCGTGATCACCTGGTTTGACAACTTCTGCGTGCTGCTGCGCCGTGATGGCCAATCGCAACTGGTTTACAAACACGCGATCTCGACCATCATGCCGGGCGCGCCGATCAGCTTGTACGAGGGCGAAGACTGACCTCCGATCCGTCCACCACCGATCCAGGCACCGGGCATTGCGAACCGGAAGGTGATGTGCACAGCACGGCGGCCGCCGTGACCCGCGCTTTCGTGCTGCACCCCGATCTGAAATCCGGCCACAACCGCCGCCTGCCCGAGCCGCGTCTGGCCGAGGCGGTGGCGCTGGCCGCCGCCCTGCCCAATATCGCGGTGGTGGGGGGCGAAGTCGTGCCGGTGGCCAGGATCCAGCCCGCCACCCTGTTCGGCTCGGGCAAGGTGGCCGAGCTCAAGGCGCGGTTTGCCGGGCTCGATGTCGATCTGGTGCTGGTCGATGGCCCGGTCAGCCCGGTGCAGCAGCGCAATCTCGAAAAGGCATGGGGCGTCAAGCTGCTGGATCGCACCGGCCTGATCCTTGAAATCTTTGCCGCCCGCGCCCGCACCCGTGAAGGGGTGTTGCAGGTCGAACTGGCGGCGCTGAGCTATCAGCGCACCCGGCTGGTGCGGGCCTGGACCCACCTCGAGCGCCAGCGTGGCGGACTTGGCTTTGTCGGCGGCCCGGGCGAAACCCAGATCGAGGCCGACCGCCGCGCCCTCGACGAGCAGGTGCTGCGGATCAAGAAGCAGTTGGAAAAAGTCGCCCGCACCCGCGAGCTGCACCGCGCCGCGCGCCGCCGGGTGCCGTTTGCGCTGGTCGCCCTGGTAGGCTACACCAACGCCGGCAAATCGACCCTGTTCAACCGCCTGACCGGGGCGGATGTGGTGGCGCGCGACATGCTGTTCGCCACCCTCGATCCAACCATGCGCGGCGTTACCCTGCCCTCGGGGCAAAAGGTGATCCTGTCCGACACGGTGGGTTTCATCTCGGATCTGCCGCACGAACTGGTCGCCGCCTTTCGCGCCACCTTGGAGGAAGTGCTCGAGGCTGACCTGATCTTGCACGTGCGCGACATCTCGCACCCGGAATCGGGCGAACAGGCGGCCGATGTGGCCGAGATTTTGACCAGCCTCGGGGTCAAGCCCGCGACACCGCAATTCGAGGTCTGGAACAAGCTCGATCTGGTCACAGGGGCGGCGCGCGACGGTCTGGCCCAGCAGGCCGCAACCCGCCCCACGGTGTTCGCCCTGTCGGCCCTGACCGGCGAAGGCATCGCGCGCCTGACCGATGCAGTGGCACAGGCGTTCGACCAGGCCACCACCGAACACCGCTTGATCCTACCCTTCAGCGCCGGCCGCCGCCGCGCCTGGCTGCATGCCGAAGGCGTGGTGCTGGCCGAAACCGAAAGCGATGACGGCTGGCACATCGACCTGCGCTGGAGCGCGCGGCAAGAAAGCAATTTCCGCGCGCTCTGACCCACGTCGCAGGCCTGCGTTCCGATTTCTCCTTTGCTTGAATACTCTCGGGGGGTGCGGGGGGCAGACAGCCCCCCGTTCTCCGCGTCGCCTCAGCGCGGCGCAAGATGGCTGATCCCCACCGCCGCCGCCCGGGCCAGATCGGGGTCCAGCGACATCGGGATGTATTCGCCGCGCCGCCACAGCTCGCCCAGATCGTCGTAGAACCGCGACAGCGGATGGCCCGACTGCCCGGTCGAGGTGATGAACACCGAACTATCGGGATCGGCGAAATCGTAAACCCCGCGATAGCCCGCACCATGGACGTTGAGATAGGGGTTTGGCCCGTCGCCCTTGGTGCGTCCGCGCAGCAGGGTGTTGTCGCCGCCCGAAGTCGATTGCCGGATGTTGACGAAATAGCGCAACACCGGCACCCCGCCCAGCACCTGGTGGTCGTGCGCGGCCTGGTGCGCGTCGCCCCAACGCCAGCTTTCGATCTTGGGGCCGTAGCTTTCCGACAGCCCCAGCAGCGCCTCGTCCAGCGCGATGCGGGCGACCTCGGCGCAGGTCTCGATCGCCGCCGACTGGATCACGTCGCACCACACCCCGGCGCGCTCGGTATTGCGCAGCACCCGGTCAAGAAAGGTGGCATCGGGATGGCTGAATTCATCCGCCATCGGCCCGATCTCGTCGCCGATCAGGCGGTCCTGAAAGGCACGCACCCAGGCCATGTAGATCAGCGGCTCGGGCAGGTGCTCGTTCATCTCGCCATTCCACGCGGCCAGCAGCGTCAATGCGTCCTGGCGCTGGCGCTCGGGGGTGCCCGCCGCCGCCGCCTCGCCGGTGAACCACAGATCGGCCCCCATCAGCGGCAGCAGCGAGCGGGCGGTCGGGCTGACGGTATCAAGCTGGGCCTCGATAAAGCTTTCGCGGGTATGCACCGCGCGGGTCTTCATCAGCGCCAGCCAGCGCTGGATGCGCTGATTGTCGCCCCACAGAAACGAGCCATGCAGCGGAAACGGGCGCTCGACGGTCTTGTTGTTGGTGTTGCCCAGAATCCCGGTGGCGGGGTTGACCACCGACGGGGCGTCGCTGGCGGGCAGCATGCCCTGCCAGCGGTTGGCGGCAATCCAGCCCTGGCTCGGCATCCGTCCTTGGGTCTGATGGCCGGGGTCGCGCTGCGGCATCGCCCCGATCAGGTGCAACGCAATGCCGTTGGCATCGGCCAGCATCAGGTTCTGCGACGGCGCGATGAAGGTCCGGGTCGCAGTGATCGCCTGCGCCACCGAATGCGATTTCATCAGCCCCATCGCCGCCGACATCGAGGTATCGGCCCCGCTCAGCGCGGTCCACGCCAGCGCCGCCACGTGGCCCGCGGGCGTCACCGAGGCCAGATCGTAATGGCTGCCCGGCAGGATCGGGCCGTTATCGGACCAGCGCAGCGTTACCGTCACCGGCGCCTCGCCCTTGACTTCGATGATCGAGCGGCGACTGACGAAATCCTTCCAGCCGTCGGGGGTGCGGTATTGCTCGGGGTTGGCGGGGTTCAGCTCTTCGATGAACACGTCCTGATCATCAAGGTAAGACGAGGTCAGCCCCCAGCCCAGGGCCTCGGATCGCCCCAGCAGCACCAGCGGCATGCCCGGGATGGTGCCGCCGATTACCCCACCCGATTGCAGCTCCAGCCGCGCCAGATACCAGATCGTCGGCGCGGCAAACCCAAGGTGCGGGTCGTTGGCCAGCAGCGTGCCCCCCGCCGCCGAGCGCGAAGGTGCGGCGGCCCAGGCGTTCGAGGCACCGGCAAAGGCCAGGCGCGGAAACGGCGACAGCGGGTCGGCGCTCGCAAAGCGCAGCGGCTGCTGGCTGGGCATCAGGCCGGGCATCAGGCTGGCGTAATCGGGCAGGGCGGTGATCGCGGCGCCGGGATCGTCGGGCAGGATGTCGCGCAAGCGCTCATTCGGCAGCAACATCGAGATCCGCGCGCGCAGCACCTCGGCTTCGAGATGGGCCGACAATTGCAGCGCCATCAGCTTGATGATGGCAATGCTGTCGGCTGGTTGCCAGGCCGCGATATCACTGGAAAAGAAAAAGAATTCCGGTGCCCCCCGGCCCCGCGCCGCGGCGTTGACCTGAGTGATCCAGGCGTTGACGCCATTGGCATAAGCCACCAGCGCGGCCTGGGTCGCGGCGTCCTGCGCGTCAACGGAACTCAGCGCCAGCGTGTAAAGATCGAACCGGCGCATCAGCTCGTCGATTTTCAGGGTGCGCGCCCCGAACACCTCCGAAAGCCGCCCCTGCGCGGTGCGGCGCAGCATGGTCATCTGCCACAGCCGGTCCTGGGCATGAGCAAAGCCAAGGGCAAAGAACACATCCGCGTCGCTTGCGCCGAAGATATGGGGCACGTTGTCGTTGTTGCGCACGATCTCGACCGGGGCCGAGATGCCATCAAGGGTGAAATCCTCGGAATAGTCGGGCAGCGACCGCGACAGGATGTAATAGCCGATGATCAGCGCGGCGGCGGCCAGCACCACCAGCCCGGTGAACAGGCGCAACAGCCAGCGAAAGGCAGTGAACATCGGACACCTGCTTGACGGGACGGACCAGATCGGTCCTAGTCCAATCCGGCGAACAGAGCAATTGCAAGGAGAACCGTCATGGCCAGGGTTGCCTTTCTGGGGTTGGGGGTGATGGGGTTTCCGATGGCGGGGCACCTGGTGGCGAAGGGCCATCAGGTGACGGTCTATAACCGCACCGCAGCACGGGCCGAGGCTTGGGTCGCGCGCTTTGGCGGGGCACAGGCCACCACCCCGGCTTTGGCCGCGCACGGGGCCGAGTTCGTGATGACCTGCGTCGGCAATGACGACGACCTGCGCGCGGTCTGCCTCGGCGACAATGGCGCTTTCAATGGCATGGCACCCGGCGCGCTGCTGGTCGATCACACCACGGTCTCGGCCCAGGTCACGCGCGAACTTGCCGCCGTTGCCACCACGCACGGCCTCGGCTTCGTCGATGCGCCGATGTCGGGCGGGCAGGCGGGGGCCGAGAACGGCACCCTCTCGGTGATGTGCGGCGGAGCCGAGGCCGATTATGCCCGCGCCGAACCAGTGATCGGATCTTATGCCCGGATCTGTCGCCGCCTCGGCGAGCAGGGGGCCGGACAACTGGCCAAGATGATGAACCAGATCTGCATCGCGGGCCTGATGCAGGGCCTGGCCGAGGCGCTGGCGTTCGGCCAGAAGGCCGGGCTTGACGGCGCGGCGGTGGTCGAGGTGATCGCCCAGGGTGCGGCGGGCAGTTGGCAGATGCAGAACCGCTACCAGACCATGCTGGCAGGCGAGTTCGAATTCGGCTTTGCGGTGGACTGGATGCGCAAGGATCTGGGCATCTGTCTGCAAACCGCAAATGAAATCGGGGCCAGCCTGCCGGTCACCGCCCTGATCGACCAGTTCTACAAGGATGTGCAGAACATCGGCGGCGGGCGCTGGGATACCTCGTCGCTGATCCGGCGGTTGCGCTAGGACGGTGCGTCCCCGCACGCACCCTACGGCTTCTTCTTTGCGCAAATACTCCGGGGGTGCGGGGGCAGAGCCCCCGCTGGCCCTTACGGGATGATGCGGGTGTATTTCACCCCGGCCAGGGTGGCCCCGGCGATCAGGCCCGACTGGCCGAACACCAGCGCGATCACCGGGTCAAGCTCGGTGGTCTCCTTGCCGATGCTGCCGCCCTGTTGCGGCGTGGCGTAGCGCACGTCGGCCCCTGCCGCCCAGCCCGACGAGGCGCGAAAATCGCCCAGCGCCTGTTCGGTCATGAAAAACAGCGCATGGGCATATTGCTGCACCCCGATCTGCAAGCCGATGGTGGCGCGGGCGGCGGAATAGTAATCCACCGTCGCGTCATTGATGCGCAGCGCGCCGCGCCCATAACCGCCACCGATGCCGAAGCCCGCCTCGGTGATCAGCGGCATGTAAAGCACGCCAAAGGCTTTCTGCGCCAGGCCCTGGGTGCCGGGATAGTTGCTGAACAGATAGTCGCGCGTGGCATCGACCCGCGCGTCGATGGTGGGGCCGCCATCGCCGCCCACGCCGTTGCCGCAGGCCGCCGTCAGCACCAGTGCCGAGCCTGCCGTGCCAAGAAATATCCGCCTCGAAATCATCGCCATCGTGCTGCCCTTCATGCCTCGTGCTGGAGTTCTGTGCCCCCCGTGCCACAAGATATAGCGTGAATTGCCCCCGCTGTCACCAGTGCGCCGCAACCGGCGGCAAGACTTGGCCGGCTCAGCGCGCAGGGGTCAGCAGCGCCGCCACGTCCGGGGCGAAATAGGTCAGAATGCCATCGCAGCCGGCGCGCTTGAAGCCGATCAGGCTTTCCAGCATCGCTTTCTCGCCGTCGATCCAGCCGCGCTCGGCAGCACCCTTGATCATCGCGTATTCGCCCGACACCTGATAGGCATAGGTCGGAACCCCGAAGGTATCCTTCACCCGGCGGCAGACATCGAGGTAGGGCATGCCGGGCTTGACCATCACCATGTCGGCGCCCTCGCGCAGGTCGCGCTCGATCAGGCGCAAGGCTTCGTCGCTGTTGGCGGGGTTCATCTGATAGGTCTTCTTGTCGCCCTTCAGCGCCCCGCTGGCCCCGACCGCATCGCGGAACGGGCCGTAGAAGGCCGAGGCGTATTTGGCGGAATAGGACAGAATCGCCACATCCTTGTGCCCCGCCGCCTCAAGGCCCGTGCGCATCGCGCCGATCCGGCCATCCATCATGTCGGACGGGCCCAGAATGTCGGCCCCCGCCTCGGCCTGGCGCAACGCCATCCGCACCAGCGCCTCGACCGTCTCGTCGTTCAGGATCACCCCGTCGCGCACCAGCCCGTCGTGGCCGTTGGCATTGTAGGGATCAAGCGCGACATCGGTCATCACCGCAATTTCAGGCACTGCCGCCTTGATCGCCCGGATCGCGCGGTTGGCCAGGTTGTCAGGGTTCCAGGCCTCTTCGCAGGTGGCGGTCTTGAGCGCCGGATCGGTATAGGGAAACAGGCAGATCGCCGGAATCCCCAACGCCGCCGCCTGCTCGGCCGCCTGCACCACCCGGTCGATCGAGCGCCGCACCACGCCGGGCATCGACGCCACCGGCTCTTCGATCCCGACCCCGTCGCGCACGAACACCGGCCAGATCAGATCACCCACCGACAGGGTGTTTTCCTGGCTAAGGCGGCGCAGCGCGTCCGAGCGGCGCAGGCGGCGAAAGCGGGCAGCGGGGTAGGGGGCCTGGATCGGGCGCATCGGGACTCCGGTTCTGGGTGCCCCCGGGGTGATACCGCCGGGGCTTGCAGGAATATTTTCTGCCTGCCATGGAAATGCGCGCATCTCAAGGGTAGGAATGCCGCACCGCCCTGCCATCGGGGGCGGCCTTGCGAAAAAACGACAGGGGGCAGGACGCGTGCAGTGGTATCAGACCATCTTCCAGTTGATCGACATGCGGTCGTTCTCGAACCTGTGGTTCTGGATCGCGCTGGCGGTGATGTGGTCGCGCGCCAGCCATTTCGTGCTGGGGGTGCCGTTCGACATGGTGCAGCGGGCGCAGAAATATGGCGACGAGGCCGAAACCGATCTGCATGCCCTGGTTCAAATCAACATCGGGCGGATCTTGCACATCGCCACCGTCTCGGGGGCGTGGATCGCGGCGGTCACGACTTTCACGCTGACCGCGCTGGTGCTGCTGGGCTTTGTCTATGGCATCGAATTTGCCCAGGCGGTGTTCTGTCTGGCCTTTCCGATGACGCTGGTGGGGCTGTTGCGGCTGCGCGCCGCTTACCGGATTGCCGAACTTGACGAATCGGGCGCGGCGCTGCGCCGCCGCCTGACCCGCCACCGCACCATGGTGCAGGGCATCGGCATGCTGTCGATCCTGGTCACGTCGCTGTGGGGCATGTGGCAGAACATGCGGGTCGGGCCGTGGTAAGCGCGGCAAGCGCGCCCCCCGCGCGGATCACCCTTGGCGGCGCGCCCGAGGGCTATGATGCCCGGCTGCTGGCGCGCGAGCTCAAACGCGGCGCGCCGGTGATCCATGTCGCGCGCGACGACAAGCGACTGGAAGCGATGCGCGCGGCACTGGCGGTGGTGGCCCCCGAGGTGGTGGTGCTGGACCTGCCGGCCTGGGACTGCCTGCCCTACGACCGGGTTTCGCCCAACCCCGAAATCTGTGCCCGCCGGATGGCCACGCTGGCGGCTCTGGCGCAGGGTGTGCCGGGGCCGTTCGTGCTGCTGACCACGGTCAACGCCGCCAGCCAGCGCCTGCCCGCGCGGGCGGTGCTGGCGCAGGCCTCGTTCAGCGCCACCGTCGGCCAGCGCGTCGATGAGGCCATGTTGCGCGGGTTTCTGGCGCGGATGGGGTTCGCGCTGGTCACCACCGTGACCGAGCCCGGCGATTATGCCCTGCGCGGCGGCATCATCGACATCTATCCGCCGGGGCCGGGCGGGCCGGTGCGGCTCGATTTCTTCGGCGACGTGCTGGACGGCGCGCGCCGCTTCGATCCCGAAACCCAACGCACCACGGAAAAGCTGGGCGCGATTGATCTGGCACCGGTTTCCGAGGTGATCCTCGACGACGCGGCGATCACCCGGTTCCGCCAGAACTACCGCATCGAGTTCGGTGCAGCGGGGGTGGACGATCCGCTTTACGAGGCGGTCAGTGCCGGGCGCAAGCAGCAGGGCATGGAGCATTGGCTGCCGTTCTTTCACAGCGCGCTGGAAACCCTGTTCGACTATCTGCCCGAATCAACGGTAATGCTCGACGACGCCGTGACCCCGGTGCGCCTCAGCCGCTGGGAAGGCATCGTTGATCAATACGACGCAAGGCGCGAGGCGCTGGCCGCCAAAGGCCGGATCGACACGGTTTACAAGCCCTGCGCGCCGGGGCTGCTGTATCTTGATGATCAGGCCTGGGAGGCGGCGATTGCCACCCATCGGATGATCCAGCTTTCGCCCTTGGCGCAGGCACCGGGGCCAGGGGTTCTGGATGCAGGCGGCCGCACCGGGCGCAGTTTCCTGGCCGAGCGCAAACTGGAAAGCGTAAATCTTTTCGATGCCTTGGCAGATCATCTAAAGGTTCTGCGTGAAGCTCATCAAGTGGTGATCGCCAGTTGGTCGGACGGCGCGCGCGAGCGTCTGCGCGGGCTGATCGAGGATCAGGGCGTGGCGGGCGCGCAGCCGATCGCCGATCTGCGCGAGGTGCCTGCGGGGCACGGCGGGCTGTATCTGGTGGTCTGGGCGCTGGAACAGGGCTTCACCGCGCCGGGCCTTGCCGTGGTGTCGGAACAGGACGTGCTGGGCGACCGGCTGATCACCAAGCCCCGCAAGCGCCGCAAGGCCGAGAATTTTCTGGCCGAGGTCGACAGCCTTTCACCCGGCGATCTGGTGGTGCATGTCGAACATGGCGTCGGGCGCTTTCGCGGCCTGGAAACGATTCAGGCCCTGGGCGCGCCGCACGCCTGTCTGGCGCTGGAATACGCTGAAAACACGCGGCTTTACCTGCCGGTCGAGAATATCGAACTGCTGTCGCGCTTTGGCCATGAAGACGGGCTGCTGGACCGGCTGGGGGGCGGGGCCTGGCAGGCGCGCAAGGCCAAGCTCAAGGACCGCATCCGCGAGATTGCCGAGCGTCTGATCCGCATCGCCGCCGAGCGTCACCTGCGCCATGCGCCCATTCTGGAAGCGCCGCACGCGATGTGGGAGGCTTTCTCGGCCCGTTTTCCCTATGTGGAAACCGACGATCAACTGGCGGCGATTGCCGATGTGGTGGCCGACCTTGAGGCGGGCAGCCCGATGGACCGGCTGGTGGTCGGCGACGTCGGGTTCGGCAAGACCGAAGTCGCGATGCGCGCCGCCTTCATCGCCGCCCTTGCGGGCATGCAGGTTGCGGTGGTGTGCCCGACCACCCTGCTGGCGCGCCAGCACAGCCGCAGCTTTGCCGAGCGCTTTCGCGGCTTTCCGATCAACGTTCATGCGCTGTCGCGGTTTGTGCCTGTGCGCGAGGCCAATGCCACCCGCGCCGGGCTGGCCGATGGCGCGGTTGATATCTGCGTCGGCACCCATGCGCTGCTGGCCAAAAGCATCCGCTTCAAGAACCTTGGCCTGCTGGTGATCGACGAAGAACAGCACTTCGGCGTGACCCACAAGGAACGGCTGAAAGAGATGCGGGCCGAGGTCCATGTGCTGACCCTGACCGCGACGCCGATCCCGCGCACCTTGCAGATGGCGCTGACCGGGGTGCGCGATCTGTCGATCATCGCCACCCCGCCGGTCGATCGGCTGGCGATTCGCACCTATGTTTCCGAACTCGATAGCGTGACGATCCGCGAGGCCCTGCTGCGCGAGCGCTTTCGCGGCGGCCAGTCGTTCTACGTGGTGCCGCGCATTTCGGACATTCACGAGGTCGAGGATTTCCTGCGCAGCCATGTCCCCGAGGTCAGCTTTGTGGTGGCCCACGGGCAACTGGCGGCGGGCGATCTCGATCAGCGCATGAACCTGTTCTACGACGGCAAGTATGACGTGCTGCTGGCGACCTCGATCGTCGAGTCGGGGCTGGATATCCCGACCGCCAACACCATGATCGTGCACCGCGCCGACATGTTCGGGCTGGGCCAGCTTTACCAGATCCGCGGCCGGGTGGGGCGCGCCAAGACCCGCGCCTATTGCTACCTGACCACCAAACCGCGCAGCCCTCTTACGCCGCAAGCTACCCGGCGGCTGCACCTGCTGGGCAGCCTTGACAGCCT
>Ga0210028_1002961_pt1 | contig 13144 bp, 8 predicted proteins | sample CryGeymeta201513_FD_185468 | JGI IMG/M metagenome (GOLD analysis project Ga0210028, IMG submission 185468) | Groundwater microbial communities from Crystal Geyser aquifers in Utah, USA - Crystal Geyser metaG 2015-13 (SPAdes) (version 2) | ecosystem: Environmental > Aquatic > Deep subsurface >...
GAACTGTCAACGCCCGCTGAATTATCCACCGCATCGGTATTTAAATGCCCGCCAAGGGCGGCGTATTCGTTGCGCCCCCGTTGGGTCGCCCCCAGGTTACCGCCCTCACCGAGAATCTTACAGCGCAACTGATTGGCATCAACGCGCACCGCATCATTGTGGCGATCACCTGCATCCGTGTGTTTTTCGGTTGAAGCTTTGATATAGGTGCCGATTCCGCCATTCCATAACAGATCAACTTCGGCACACAACAGCCGCTGAATCAAGCTTGGCACATCAATGGAATGGCTGCGGATTCCGAGCCATTCGCGCACCTGGGGCGACAGGGGAATTTCCTTCGATTCACGCGAAAAAACCCCCCCACCGGTCGACAGCAGGCTGCGGTCATAATCGTCCCACGAAGAACGTGGCAAGCGGAACAAACGCTGACGTTCGCTGAAAGAGATTGACGGATCGGGGTCGGGATCGAGAAAAATGTGGCGATGATCAAAGGCCGCTTGCAGTCGGATACAGGGGGACAAGAGCATGCCATTACCAAAAACATCGCCGCTCATATCGCCGATACCCACAACGGTAAAGGGTTGAGTTTGGATATCCTGCCCCAGTTCGCGAAAATGACGTTTGACTCCCTCCCAGGCCCCGCGGGCGGTAATTCCGAGAACCTTGTGGTCGTAACCATGGGAACCGCCACTGGCAAAGGCATCATCAAGCCAGAAACCATAACTTTGGCTGACTGCGTTAGCGGTGTCGGACAGATGCGCCGTGCCCTTATCAGCTGCCACCACCAAATAGGGATCCTCCTCGTCATAAGCCACGACATTCTGCGGGCCCACCACCCCTTTAGGTGTTTGATTGTCGGTCAGATCGAGGAGCCCCATCATCAGGTGCTGATAGGCATCCTTCACCAGGACGCCGCCCTCTTCGCGGCTGGTGAAGGGCGTTTTGACAATAAAACCGCCCTTGCTGCCCACCGGGACAATCACCGCATTTTTGGTCATCTGCGCCTTCATCAGCCCCAAAACTTCGGTGCGGAAATCATCGGGCCGGTCTGACCAACGAATACCACCACGTGCCACCTTGCCGCCGCGCAGGTGAATTCCTTCCATGGTTGCCGCGTGCACATACACCTCAAACATGGGACGCGGCAGGGGCATTTCCATGACCCCAAGGGAACTGATTTTGAAACTAATGAAGTAATCATCCATCTGGCGACGTTGATAAAATCCCGTACGCACGGTGGCATCGATTAAATTAAACAAAGTTCGCAGAATCTGGTCTTCGTTGCTGTCCTTCACTTCGGCCAGGGCGGTTGCCAGTTCCATGCGAATGGGCATAATCAACTGCTCTTCGCGCTGCGCCAGATTCACCTCTTTAATGGGTTTGAAACGGCCTTCAAAATAGCGGTACAACAGGCTTGCCACCTGGGGATTATGGATGAGCGCAAAAGCGACACGTTTTTTGGTAAAGGTGGTGCCCAGTTGAAAATAGTAGTTGCGGTAGGCCCGAAAAATATCGATTTCCTGCCAATGCAAACCGGTCAGCATCAACAACCGGTGCAGATAGTCATTTTCTACCAGACCGTCATCGAGGGCGCTGAGGGTTGCAAGTAATTGCGGCTTGATGTCCCTGAAGGGTAAGCCCCGCCCGATTTCGACTTTCAAGGCAAAGCTCTTGATATAAACCTCATCGCCATGGGGCTTGACCAGATAATCAACCTCATCAATCACCACTAAACCGAGATTTTCAAGAAACGGCATCAGATCGTTGAGATAACTGCGGGTTTTTTTGTAGTATTGCAGGCGGAAAAAACGTTCTTCGGCTTCGAAGGGCCCCCACAAATCAAAGCGCGACCGCCTCTTCTCTTCCAACAGACGTTCAATATTGTGGACATCACGCACCGCAAAGCGTGGATGCAGCCGCGCCTTATATTCCTCATCAAAGGCATACTGATAGCGGTTGTAGAGTGCGGAGGAATCAGGGTCAGTGCGCATTTCCAGCAACCGCCGGAATTTACGATTCCAGGGCAGCGCCAGACGCGTCAAGCCGTGTTCCAATTGCAGCAGGTCAATATTCAAAACCTCACGCTCAACCCAGAGGCCAACATGCAAGCTGAGATAATCCGCCGACAGGTGAATGTTGCGGCTTTCAGCCGCCTGGGCGCGAAAGCGGCGTTTTAAATAATTTTCAATCCGTGGCAAAATTTCAGCGGTGTAAAAACTGCGTGGCAGAATAAGGAGTAAATTCAAGCCGGATCCCGACATATTCGGTGCTACCAGCACCTTAACTCCCGATTGACGGTGCATCTGCACAAAAGAACGCACCAGCTGGGTTAATTCACCATCGCTGAGCAGAAAGAGCTCAACCTTGGGAAACGAATTGAGAATTTCCGTGATCTTTCGATAGTTATGACTGTCCGTTGAAATCTGGAGCTCGTCCAGTACTTTTAGAATACGTTTCGCCAGGGCGGGAAGATTCATGGCCGGCTCGTCAATCGCCGTCTGGTTGAAAAATCCCCAGAAACCATGTTCGATGACACTGCCATCCGGCAAGGGTTCACGCAAACCCAGATAGGTTAAGCGCTCGAAATGGCGAATCGGGTTGGACAAGGTACTCTTAACCAGCACCACCGGGCCGGTTGTGCTGGTACGATCGGTAAAGACATCATCACTGAGAGGGGTGGGGCTTGCTTGCTTTTCCAGCATCGACTTCAGCAGATCCGTTACCCCCAGGGCCGTATCAACAATTTCGCTGATCTGAGCATTTTTCTGCTGCACAAAGTTTTGCGCGGCAACCGGTAAAAAGCGATCATGACACAACCAATCGCACAAATCTTTATAGGCCGAAAAACAGGGTTTATTGACTAATTGCAGGAGTCTGCCCTGCATCAGGGGCCGCGCCCTTGACGTGCGCATGGCGGTTTCGATGATTTTAATAATGTCATCGACCAGGGCACGACGGCTGCTCTCGGCAACGTGTTTCAGTTCAATCCACACAAAAGATTCTCGTGCGGCTCCCCGGTTGGTGGCGGAAACTTCCGTCATCCGCCCATTTTTACGCACTATTTTTAAAACCGGGTGGCAGATCACGCGGAAATTATAGGCCTGCTGATGGAGATATTCCTGGATACTGGTAAAGATATAGTTGGCATCGGGCGCGTTGCAAAGGAGAAAATAATGGCCGGGAGCGCCAAGGGCCTGCAATTTCACTTTTATATTTTTTTTACGTTGATCAAGAAAATTCGCAACAATTTCAAGATCCTGGAACAGCTCGTCAATCTGCAGGCCAGCGCGCATGGCATCAGGAATCTGTTGAAGCAGAATCTCAGCTAGCGCCCGCCGCACCGAAGGTTCCGGTTCCCTCAGTCGCTGGTCCAGCTGTTGCAGCAGTTCGGAAACAGGCAGGACAACACCTGCGTGATTGTGCGAGCTGTATGCTATTTTCATAGTGTGATCTCCCAGAGGCAGGTTAATGAACCAGTAGAGCACGCGCGGACACAAGGCTATCGAAGACCTTGCCTCCGCGCAAGGGCCGCCCGGTAAATTTCTTTATTTCGTGACCCGGAGGGATACCCCTTGCGGGTCTCCCTCCAAATCAATTTGGGGATCTCAGGGTAAGTGGACACTGTTAAAAAAATCAGTCAACCGGCTTCCAAACCTGATATTCACCCGCCTGCAGTTTAAGCCGCAGCTTCTGGACAAAAGTGGCCGATTCAAAATAAACAAGTGTCGTAGCGAGAAACTCCGTAATCAGACGATTTTTCTCTTCTGCGAGCAAAGCGCTTGTGACCGCCATTCTGCGCAAAGGGCGCTGATAGCACAGCCGCGTCGGTTGCGCTTCACCGCCAAGCAGCAGCTCGACTTCAATCCGTATCTGATGAAAATCCCCATAATAGCGATTACTGAGATCGTAAAATTCCAGGCACAAGGCAGACGAACAGGTCAGGCTTTTAAGGAGATTTTTAGTCATTCTGTTTCTCGAGACGGGTCTGCAATGAATCGATCTGGCTGAAAAGACCGCGCAAAATCCGCACTTCGCGATCATTCAGGGCGGCGCGTCCGAAAATCCGTCGAAAGGCGCGCATAATATGATCGGGATTCTGCGGGTTGAGATACCCACAGCGGGCCAAGGATTCTTCCATGTGACCAAACAAGCCTTCGAGAATTTTGACTCCGGCAAGTTTTTTGCGCCCCGTTTCAACTCCGCGCAAGGCTCCACTGGTTTTGCGCAACTCGTAAAGACACAAGGCTACGGCCTGGGCCAGATTCATGGACGGCAGCTCTTCGGCGGTTGGAATGGTAATGAAACGCTGACACAGATCGAGTTCGGCGGTGTGCAGCCCCTTGTCTTCGCGCCCAAACACCATAGCCACCCTCGAATGGGCGCACAGGGGCAGAATCTGGCTTGCAGCGGCGTCGGGATGCAGCAGATCTTCGCGGTATTTGCCGAAACGTCGCGTGGTGCCAAAGGCCATAAGGCAATCACTGAGGGCGGCTTCGAGAGCGGTGAAAATTTGTGCGCGTTCAAGCAGATCTGTCGCTTTGACCGCCATCTGCCGCCCTTCATGCACCAGATGATCCGTCTGCGGGTTGACCAGACGCAAATCGGCCAAACCGAAATTTTTCATCGCCCGGCAAACAGCACCAATGTTGCGCGGCCCCTGGGGTTCTACCAGCACAATACAAATATTTTTTAAAGACATAGAAGTTCTCATTGTTTCATCGGGAATCCTGCGACCCGCCAAGAATAAGGGCGGATGCCAGGGACAGGGCCATAAGCGCCGCGGTTTCGGTACGCAAAATCCGGGGGCCAAGGGAAACGGGTTGGATGCCATTTTTTTCAGCGGCCGCAATTTCATCGGCGGCAAAACCCCCTTCCGGGCCGACAATCAAACCCAGGCTTTTGCCGGTTGCGTGTTGCAAGCCCACCCAAAGAGAGATGGCCCCCGGCTGAGGATGGCAGAGAAAACACTGCTCAAGGCGGCGAGTTTGTGCCAGCAGTTGCGTCCAGCCCATAACCGGTGACAAGGCGGGAATCAGCCCGCGGCGACACTGACGCGCCGCGCGTAAAATCACCCGCGGCCAGCCATGAGCCTTGGGCTGCCGTGCTTCGCGTTCTTCGAGCTGAATAGAATGCCGACAAACATAGGGAACAATGCGCGTGGCCCCCAGTTCAACCGCTTTCTGCAAAATCAGCTCAAAGCGTTCGCGGGCCGGCAGAGCCTGAAAAAGCACGAGGGGTACTGCGGGCTCAGGGTTGGGAATCTTGGCAAAAGGCACCACCAGGCTGGATTGAGAGCTCTTCTCGACCAATCTGACCCGGTAGAAATCGCCCTGCGGGTCAGCTGCGGTGAAAATTTCCCCCACACGCGCCTGCCACAGATGCAACGCCGGGGTGGAAGAGTCGTTGAGGGCACAGATTTTTTCGAGGATCGGGCAGTGATCCAGCAGGATCCGGCTGGGCTCCCCTCCCTGGTCAGTCCATACAGGGTTGATAGCCATGGGCTCGATAGGATTTAAAGCGCGCGCGCGCGGCGGCGGCCAGCTGATCGTCATAGACTTCGGCAAAATCGTAAACCAGCTCGAAATTGGCAATAAAAGCGAGGGCGCAAGGCGTGCCCATAATTAAGGTTTTGGCCCGGTTGGGAATTCTTTCATGGGTGCTGATAACTATCGGCTCATCCAGGCAATCAACCGTGCCATTATCCAGCGAGTGGGGCAAAAAAGAAGCTTTATTCCACACCCACATGAATTGATCCAGGGTCACGGCCCGATTCGGCTCGGCCACCACAATCAAAACCCGTGAACCCGCCAGAAAATGTTCTTCGGCCAAGCGGCACAGATGCAGGGCTTTCTCTTCGCGCTCTAATTTTACAAAACGCACCTGGGTCATCGCCTGAGTCTCCGCAATCAGCGTTCCAGTAACTGGGCTAACAGCTCGTGTCCGCGGGAACGGATAGCGGTTGCCTGGGCACTTTCTTCACTGTACCCCGTCGCGCGCTGATCCTTTTGCTGCCGGCTGTCGAACAGAATGTAGGGCACATCTTTGGCCGTGTGGGTGCGCAACTCCACCGGCGTCGGGTGATCGGGCAGCACCAGCAGGCGACAATCGCCCAATTGATCGAGAGATTTGAGCACCGTGCCGACAACCTGTTCATCAAAATTTTCAATGGCGGCTATTTTTTCTTCGAGTAAGCCCCCGTGGGCGGCTTCGTCGGGGGCCTCAACATGCACGTAAACAAAATCACGTTGCGCTAAAGCGGCGACAGCCGCCTGCCCTTTGCCCAGATAGTTGGTATCGATATACCCGGTGGCACCCGGCACTTCGAGAATATCAAGCCCCGCGCAAACCCCCAGACCGCGAATGAGATCAACGGCGGAAATCACTGCACCGCTGATATTGAAACGTTGCCGATAGGTTGGCATCTGCGGGCGGCGACCTTGCCCCCAGAACCACACCGAATTGGCAGGCAGCTCATCGCGTGCCGCACGGGCGGCATTCACGGGATGCTGGGACAACAGCATCTGGGCGGAATTCATCAGATGCAGTAAGCTCTCGGCCCCCTCACCCCGGGGGAGAAAATCGTTGATACACTGGGTACTGATATCGTGGGGCGGCGTACACTGCAAGGCGTCGCGCCCGCCATGCCACACCAGCAGATGGCGATAAGAAATGCCGGGGTAAAAACTGAATTCATCATCGTCCAGCTCCTGCGCCAGGCTCTGGATCAACTGGCGGGCGTCTTCGGTTCCAATATGCCCGGCGGAAAAGTCGCCCATGTACAGCTTGCCATAATGGGCTTCAAGCCACACCAGATTGATGCGGAAAGCCACATCATCAGGCCCAAGCTCAACCCCCATACTCACCGCTTCGAGAGGTGATCGGCCGGAATAGTATTGCGCCGGGTCATAGCCAAAGACCGACAAATTGGCGACATCGCTGCCGGGGGCAAAACCTGGAGGCACGGTTTGAGCCAAACCGAGAATCCCCTTCTTGGCCAGAGAATCCATGTGAGGCGTTTTAGCAACCTGAAGCGGGGTTTTGCCGTTGAGGGCGGCAATAGGCTCATCGGCCATGCCGTCCCCTAAAAGAATCAGATATTTCATCGCAAACTGTCCCTGATAGAAAAATTAGCGGCGCGGATGATACTGGTGATGAACCTGTTTCAAACGTTCACGCACCACATGGGTGTAAATTTGGGTGGTTGAAATGTCGGCGTGTCCCAGCATGGCCTGGACGGCGCGCAAATCGGCACCATTTTCGAGCAAATGGGTCGCAAAAGAATGCCGCAGCATATGGGGATAAATTTGCCCTTGAATCCCCGCCAGCTCGGCATTACGCCGCAAAATTTTCCAGAATCCCTGCCGACTCAGCCCCGTGCCACGGCGATTAAGAAACAGGGTCGCGCAACGGATGCGGGGCTTAAAGGCCTGACGACCCTTGGCAAGATACTCTTCCACCGCAGCCAATGCAACCTCTCCCAGGGGCACCAGCCGTTGCTTGCTGCCTTTGCCTAAAGTGCTCAGGCAACCCAGATCCCGGTTAATTTCCGACTGTTGGATATTTACCAGTTCCGAAACCCGTAACCCCGTGGCATACAAGACTTCGAGCAGAGCGCGGTCACGCAGGGCCAGGGGGCTATCACCCTGGGGAGCAGTCAATAATTTATCGACTTCGGCGATGGAGAGCAAACGCGGCAAGGGCCGCAGCATTCTGGGAGCTTCCAGCAACTGGGTCGGATTAACTTCTGCGTAGTTTTCGCGGCACAAAAAACGGTGGAAACTGCGCACCGCGCTGAGGCTGCGTGCCCGACTGCGTGGGGCCAAGCCCAAGGCTTTGAGGGTTTCAAGAAAGCTCAACACCTCGCCCTGAGCAATTGCGGCGGGACGGCTTATCCCGCGCCGTTGCAAATGGTCCAGATACCGCCGCAAATCACGCCCGTAGGCATCAAGGCTATTAGCGGCCAGACCTTTTTCTACCACCAGATAGTTGAGAAATTCATCGAGGTAGCGATCCATAACTATTTAATTTTAAATGATACTGTCAAATTATTCATCCAAACAACTGAGCAGATCGGCCTGAATTTTTTCCAGCTTCTCCGGTTGCGTGACCTTCTGGCCGAAGATATCGCTGACATAAAAAACATCGGCAATCTGGTCAACCTTGGTCGAAATTTTTGAAACTGCAATATACAAACCCAGCACAGTCAGGGTGCGCGTAATATCGTAGAGCAGACCAATGCGATCGTGAGCAAAGAGATCAATGACCGTGTATTTATCGGACACCTCATTAGAAATATCCACCCGATTAGCACGCTTGGGCTTTTTGCGGGTATTGAGAAACGCCGGTTTTTCACGCCGCTTAAGCAGCTCGTCCACAGAAACCCGGCCTTCAATGACGCCGGCCAGGTCTTTTTCGACCCGCTGCCACTTGCCGAGGTTCTCCACAGCTTCACCGGCAGCATTGTTCACTTGCAGAATATCGAGCACCAGACCATTTTTACGGGTATGAATCTGAGCCCCCAAAATATTGATGCTATGGGCCGCCATCACCCCGGCAATCTGGGAGAAAAGCCCGGGAGAATCAAGGGTCGCTAAAGTCATTTGGGTGTAGGCATGTTCAGGGAACTGATCTATTTTCATCGCCAGAGTGTCTTTGCCCCGCCCCAGAGAAAGACGGAGATGCGCAATGATTTCCCAAGAATGGTAACTGAGGACATAGCGTGTACTCAGGTTGCCAAGGCACCGATTGACCCGGGATTCGGCAAAGTCTTCCAGGAGCGCCGCCCGGATTTTGCGTTTGCGGGTGCGAACTTTTTCGGAATGTTTTTCGCGATAAAAATCGCCCTTTTCCAGCCGATCAAAGGTTTTTTCAAAAAGTTCCTGCAGTAATTGCCCCTTCCATTCGCTCCAGACATCGGGGCCAACCGATCGGATATCGGCAAAGGTCAACAGATAGAGCATTTTGAGGTTTTCGCTCATGCCGATCTTGGCGGCAAAATCGCTAATAGTGCGGTTATCGTGCAAATCACGGCGCTGAGAAATAGTGCCCATGGCCAAATGATGCTGAACTAAAAACTGCAAACGTTGTGCATCTTCCCGGTTCAGTCCCATGCGCCGCGCGATGGTCGGCACCATGGAAGCTCCTTTGCTGCTGTGGTCTTTTCCTTCGCCCTTGCCAATATCATGAAAAAGTGCGGCAAGAAGCAGCAACGCGCGTTTTTCAATATCCTGCGCCAAACGGGTCAGCAGCGGGTATTCACTGGCATAGGCGCCATCCCACAAACGACAGAGCTCCTCAACGACAAACAGGCTGTGAATATCAACCGTATAAATGTGGTAAAGATCGAACTGCACCTTGCAGAAAATGCGTCGAAATTCGGGAATATAATGGTGCAGTACATGCAGATGATGCATCTGGCGCAGGGTTTTACCAACGCCGCGGGGAAAGCGCAGAATATTCAGAAAGGAATCATTGATGGATTTAGAACGCCGCACCCGATCGTTGATTAACTTCAAATTCTCGCGAATCAGCAATTTCAGCGGCACTGAAAGTTCAGCATCCTGGCGCTGGGCCAGTTCGAAGGCACGCATAATCAGGGTCGGATCGGCCGCAAAAGCCTCGACCCCGGGGCCGCTGATTTCACCACGCAACACAGTGAAACCCTCTTCGAGGTTGCGGCGCACAAAAAACCCCAGAATGCGCGAATGGCTCTCTTCAACCTGAGTCGCCTTGAAAATCAGACCGCTGGCCAGATGCTCAACCCTGGTGGCATGAGTGTAATAATCCTGCATAAACTGTTCAACCGCAGGCGCACGCTTGTTGTCGCGATAACCAAGAAATTCGGCGATATTGCTTTGATGTTCAAATAACAGCTGATCGCTCTTGCGCGTCGACAAAAAGTGCAGCTCATTGCGGATCTGCCACAAATAATCGTAAGCGGCCTCAAATTCCACCGCTTCGGCTTCATTGAGAACACCCTTGATCACCAGTTCACGCAGGGACGCCGCCTTGTATTTCACCCGTGCAATCCACAAAGCCGAGTGCAGATCACGCAGACCGCCCTCACCTTCTTTGATATTCGGTTCCAGCAGATAAACCGAAGCACCGTATTTGCGCCGTCGCACCTGATTTTCTTCCAGCTTGGCGCGAATGAATTCCGCTGCGGCATTTTTAAGGAGCACGGTCGCCACCTGAGCGGAAAATTCCTGCCACCCCTGCTGGCTACCGGCCAGCAAGCGCGCATCGAGCATCGCCGTGCGCACGGTAATATCGTTACTCGCCTGTTCCAAACAATCTTTTGCGCTGCGGACAGAATAGCCCACATCAAGCCCCAGATCCCACAACAGATAAAGCATGCGTTCGGAAATAATTTTGCCGGTTTGCTGGTTTTTTTCCGTGCAGTAAAACATCAGGTCAAGGTCGGAACGCGGGTTCATCTCCTGGCGCCCATAGCCCCCCAGAGCCAGCAGCGCACAACCTTCTGTTCCCTGAGGTAACTGCCAGCAGGCGAGCAGAAAGAGCTGTTGATTTAAATGATCAAATAACTGGGACAAAGCCTGAGTGACCGCCAGTCCGCTGGCGCCCTTACGGTGAAAATTTCTGATCAGCTCCAGTTGCTGATCGAGAAAATTGCGGCAAAGGTCAAGGATTTGAGGCCGGGCATCATCAAAGGATGCGGCCTGTTCAAGCAGCGCTAAGGGAGAAAAACCCGCATAATCGGGCTGGTATATTCGCATGATATGTTCACTCGTAAATAGACAGAAAAATTAGTGACGCGCGGCCACCTGCTGTAAGGCCGTCTGGTATTTTTTCACCCCCAGAACAATCGCATCCGCGACACGTTTCTGATAACCGGCATCATTCAGGCGCTTTTCTTCGCGATGATTGCTGATAAAGGCAGTCTCCACCAGCACCGATGGCATGGTCGCGCCCAGCAGCACATGAAAGGGACCCTGTTTGACCCCCAGATTTTTTAGTGGCGCGTAAGAGGGTTCCAGATGTTGCACCAACGCCTGTTGAATTTCCGCCGCCAAACGGCTGGATTCATTAATTTTTGAGTTCGCCATCAAATCAAACAGGATCGCTTCCAGATTCGACACATCCTCTAAAGATGTTCCGTTTTCGCGCGCGGCAACTTCGGCAGCCTGATTGTTTTTCGACAGGTTCAGGTAGTAGGTTTCCAGGCCGTAGGCGTTGCGATTGGTGCTGGCATTGGCATGCAAAGAAATAAAGAGATCGGCCCCAACCTGGTTGGCGTAGGCGGTTCGATCCTTCAACGGCAGATAACGGTCATCTTCACGAGTTAACAGCACTTTGCACCCCAGGGATCTGCGCAGTGCCGCCGCCAGCCGCTTGGCCATCTGCAAGGTCACATCTTTCTCACGGGTTTTGCCGCGGCCCAGGGCGCCGGGATCTTTTCCGCCGTGTCCGGCGTCGACGACAATCAAACGAATCCCCTGGCCTCCGCTTTGCTGAGGGACATGCAGAGTGGCAGTGTCGCTCGTAGGGACATCGCGGAGAATATGAGCAATAGAATCATCGAGGCCAAGGAGGGGTACCGCGGATTGCTGATGAGGTGCAAAGGAAGAGTTGCGTACGTCAATGACAATACGTTGAGGATTTTCAAGGCTGAACGCCTTGTAATCGACCTCAGCGGTCAGATCAAGAACAATCCTGATTTTGTTCTGATCGAATCGCCCGGCACGAATTTTCGACACCGGGCTGTTCTGAATCCGTTGCTCTTGCGGCACCCCGGCCCCCAGCGCCACGGGGAAAACGTCGACATACACGCGTGGCTCCTTGCCTCCGAGCTGATGGGGCTCGTAAGACACTTGACCGCTCACATCCAGCACCACGCGGGTATAGTCGGCACCGCTCCAAACCCGAATATCTGTCAAGGCCACAGGCGCTGAAGATGCAGACCTCTCAGCAGGGGGCGCTGCGCTTACCGCGGGTGCCGGCACAGCAGATACGGCCGCCAGTCGATTGAGGCGCAACTGGGCATCGGCCAGCATATCCCCCGGCGGCAATTCAGCGATAATTCTCAGGTAATAATTGTAGGCAGCACGCTGATCAGTAAATGTTTCCAGGGCAATTTCAGCGGCGTAGATCAAAGCATCATCAGATAGATGACTTTGAGGAAAGTCTGTGGCCAGCTTTTCGTAAACCTTTTGGGCCTGACGCGCATCATCGCTGTTGCCCGAGGCCCTGGCTAAACCATGCCAGGCGCGCCCGAGCAGATAACGCGCATCATCACGCCGCTTGCCCGCATCAGCCGAGGCCGCAAACTCTTCAAGGCCGACAATCACTTCCAGCCAGTTCTGCCGCTGCTGCTGCTTGAGCGGAGAACCGAGTAACGTCAGATAGTCACCGCGCACGTCCTGATAACGCTGTTCCACCGTCAGTGCCCAGACCGACGGCGAATAAGTGAGTAACAGTAGGCTCAGCATAAAAATATTTAGAAAATATTTCACAGCAGCTTCTTCAATTCATCCAAGAGACCCAGGGCCTCAAGGGGGGTTGTGGTTCCAATATTAATCAGCGCAAGACGTTCACGCACAGGATCATCTGTCGGCTGAAAAAGGTCAAGTTGTGGGCTTAAGGCTCGGGTCGGATTTTTTTTACTGCGCCCGATGCGCGGTTGCTGGCCGCTGACAAATTCGCCCGATTCAAGATTCTGCAGAATTTCCCGTGCGCGTTCAATCACCGGCGGGGGTAAACCCGCCAAGCGGCCAACCTGAATGCCGTAAGAACGGCTGGCACTGCCGGCGACAATTTTACGCAGAAAGATAATCTGATCACTCCATTCCTTGACCGCAATAGTAAAATTCTTGATGCCTGGTCGCGTTAGACAAAGATCGGTTAATTCATGATAATGGGTCGCGAACAAAGTACGCGCGGCAACCTCTTTATTGTCATGCAAATATTCCGCCACCGACCAGGCGATACTGACACCGTCAAAGGTTGAGGTACCGCGACCGATTTCGTCAAGAATAATCAGACTGCGACTGGTGGCATGACGCAGGATATTCGCAGTTTCGTTCATCTCGACCATAAAAGTCGACTCCCCCCTGGCCAGATTATCACTGGCGCCAACCCGGGTGAAGATCCGATCAACCACGCCAATACGTGCCTGGGTTGCAGG
>Ga0210028_1002976_pt1 | contig 13095 bp, 8 predicted proteins | sample CryGeymeta201513_FD_185468 | JGI IMG/M metagenome (GOLD analysis project Ga0210028, IMG submission 185468) | Groundwater microbial communities from Crystal Geyser aquifers in Utah, USA - Crystal Geyser metaG 2015-13 (SPAdes) (version 2) | ecosystem: Environmental > Aquatic > Deep subsurface >...
ACAAAGTTTGCTTCAAATCCATGCCCGGCGATATTATGAATAACCAAATCCCAAGGGGCATAACTCCTGCCGCTGGTCATCGGCAATGCCGTTTTCGATGCGCCAATCCGCAGACCGCCGGTGGCGAGGTCGACACCGTCCAATTCCAGTTCCAGTTGCTCAGTCCAACCTTCGCCATCCAGATCAACCATCTGGATAGCTGCCCCGGCCTTGATGACTCCTCCCCGCTTAATAACCCGGAGATTTGTCCATCCGGTAACCAAACTGATCCCGGTTTCTATGAGATAAGTGTTGGATAATACGATAGGGATTTTACTGGTCTGGCCCGCCATGAACGCCGCTTGCAACGCAGCAGCCATGTCGGTAGTACCGGGAGTCGTATTGGTGGCCCACCACTCGGGATAAATTTCCCTCGTTACTCCATTCCCAAACTCCACCTTGCCGGTGCCGGTGCAGGAAAAAATTTGGTAAAGGCCGGCCTCCAGGGCGCCGTTGATGGTCAGGGTTACGCCATTGGCGACACTAAATATCGCCCCCCGTTCTATTTTGTTAGTAAAATTCGACGGAATAATAAGGTTGGCGGCAACCGGCCATGTTATCGGAGCAAAGTATAGTGTACCCCCTCCAGGGTTAGCGGCAATCGCCGCGGCAAGCGTTGTATAATCACGTACATCAATCCATGATAAATTAAAATCAGTAGTCGGCAATGTGGGAGAACCTTCTAAAGCTGTTCCCCCAGCATTCCACCTTAGATAAGTAGGTAGGCCGGTAAGGTTTTCCGGCAATGGCAGAGAAGTAACCGGGGAGGCTTCCGGTAAAAGGGGCACCCGCCAGAATGCGCCGTATAATTGCTGGGAAATCTTTACGAGACGGTCAAGAGCGTCTTCATGGCTCTGGGCCGGGAAAGCGTCTAACTCGACATAATCAGTCTCTTGGGTCAAAGGGAGGTCGCAAGATATAGTGACAAACGATGTTGCAGCCGGGGCCACGACGAAGGTTACATTGCCCCCGCTAGTTACCCCGACTCCCGATACCGTATAATCCACGTTTAAGGTCTGTTGGACATGGATACCATTGAGGTCAGTAAGCCAGACATTCAAATCAGTGGCGGCGTAAATCTTCCAGGTGTAGGGGAAAATCAGTAATCCCCCGGTTCCATTATACCTTTTGCGGGTTTCAAGATTGCTCACGGTCATTGGGTGGCTCCTTCTTGGGCCTTTTTTAGCTCATCAACAAACCTTTCGGTAACAATTCCAGGCAGTTCCTTGGCTTGGTTCCAGAGTTTCCTTTGTTCATCTGGGGTCGCGGTTTTGAATCTATATAAAAACCCGTTTGCCCTTGCTTCTGGGGAAGCATGTTTTAACTCCATCCAAAACCTACTATTCGGAATAGTCCGGTATGCGCCATATTCTTTATAATGTCGATTAAGTTTATCATGATCTTCTTCCGGTTGAGAATTTTTAAATGCTATGAGTTTTTCAAGTTTTTCTCGGGTTGGCTTTGCGTAATAGGCTTCTAAAAGAGTATCAAAATCGCGCCGCTGTTTATATGATTTGGTTGTGCTCGCCGCTTGATAATCAGCAATAGGTTTTCTAAATTGAGCCATCGGGTCAGTTGATTTTACCAAAGTATTTAGACCGGGTATCCCGGTTATCAGTTCAGCCATAGACTTTTCACGGTCTCTTTCCGGGACAGTTTCCATAATTTTTCTTAACCCAGCGCCAACTAATCCTGAGAAGAGGTTTGACGAGGCAATGTACTGTTCAAAAAAGTAAGTCATTCGGGCAGGTGACAACCCGGTGGCTTGCCCGAATTTAACGGCGAGAGGGTGTGTATATGGTGTGAATTCTTCTTTGGGATCAACATTTGGCCCCCTCCAAATATCCCGGTTTCTCCAAAAATCCTTATTGGTAGCATATCCAATGAAAGCCGCCATAGTAGGAGGCATCTTTTCCCAAGGAATATAGATCGACAAATCTTCTGCCGCCAGCTTTACCTTGTCCCAATTATAATCATGCCCCATCATTTTTGCTGCCGTTGCTTCAAATAATGTCGTAACTAATCTTTGAGTTTGGTCCTTTGCTATCGGGAAGTAAATAAACCTTTTATCACCATTTTTGTCTATGTAAGATAAAGGAGTCGTTACAACCCATGAGTTTTCTTGCACCTCTGCCGGAACCTGGTCGTAAGCCTCTTTATTCCAGTAATTGTTTGCAATATATAATCCAGCCGATATAAGGCCGATAGTAGCCATTTTATGAGCCACAACTGTGCCTGCCCACACTGGCAACTTAACCGCGGTTTGTCCAGGTGCTTCAGTAAATGCCCGGAATAATGTACGGGTCGCCTGTACGCCAGCATTTAGATAAGGCAACCCTATGTCTAATGTTTTTACCAAAGACCCACCTTGACCAAAATCTAAAGCAGTCCTGGCAATGTAAGTGGCCTCTGCTGAGGTGCGTCCATTCAGGAGCGCCCGATGTCTGACAGCAAGTCGTGTAGCAATTTCAGAGAATTGGCCTACCCAGCCAGCGTATTTCTGTACCCCTTCCAGTTGACCGGAATATTTATTCCTTATGCGCCCCTGTGCTACTAGCCACTCCATCCCACCGCCTTCATTGACAAAATCTACCCATGCCCCGGTTTGGTGAACTGCATCATGCCAAACCGCTTTATAATCTTCGGCAAACTGTTTCGCCGCCTTTACAGGATTAAGAGAATATTCCTGCGTTACCATCCAGTTGTGTGATATATCCCGAGGCATATTCCGCGCTGCAAATGAAGGATTATATCCAGTCGCAGTAGCCCGTAATAGTTTAGCCCCAGACAACCACCCCATTATTTCGGCTTCGGCTGATCTGATAGCCGGGTCGCGCTTTATCCATTCACCAGCATATTTAGCGGAGACGATAAGGCGTTTTTCTTTACCGTCGAACCGCACCTTTACATATTCTTCCCCAGGCGAAAGTTTTTCATATTTATAAACAACCTTCTTGGGTTCTGCGGTCATGTCATATTCGGGAGGAGCATCCTCCCAACTAAAAGATACTTCATTCGGGTCAACTTTAATCCGTTTCGCAATTTTAAATATGCTATTATCCGGGTATTTTTTGGCCATAGCCCAAGCCGCTTGAGCAGCTTGGTTGTCCATAATCCGGGCCTGCATAGTGGTTAATGCTCTAGCGGCGTTTAATCTTACATCGGTTTCTAATAGGCGTTCACTGCCCTTTCCCAATGCTTTAAAACCAGGATCACCCGCACTTAACTTCTGGCTAAATCCGTAAGTACCATATGGGCCCATGTACTGTTCAAACCGGCGCATAGCATAATCGTATTGAGAGAGGTCATCATAAACCTTTTTAGTGATAAGGCCGGCCTCATAGCCTTCCGTAAGATTTTCTCTCATTAAGTCAAAAAACTTATCGGCCCGGCGCATAACCTCTGGATCAGATTTAGCAACATCGGCCAAAAACTCCCGATAATGTTCAATCGGTATCTTTTCGGGACTAACCAGATCCGGGTGCCGCAAAGTCGGGTCAATGACAGCGCCTTTGGCAGTGATAACGTGGTTAAGAAGCGCTGACCGATCAAGGTCTAACCCAGCATAAACCGTGTCTTTTAGCACTCTTTGACGCTGCGCTGATCTGGTGCTAGCGCCAAGGGCGGCAACCATTGCCATTTCGACGCGCTTACCTTCATCTCCAAACTCTTTCCCGGCTTCTTTCCATAAGGCCCGTTTAATATTGCCTGACACATCCCAGGTCATCGTGATTAACTTGCTAGCGAACTTAGACCAAGTGGTTCTTTTGGCTGCATGGGATACAGCATCAGAGCGGTCAAACATTTCTTCTACGGCTTTGGCACCGGGGGTAGTAGCGACACGGGGGGCCATCGGTTTTTTGGATAAAACAATTTTAACAGCCTTAGCGACAAACGGGCCAGTGTCGGGTCCGCCGGAGTACATCTTAGTACCGCCAGGCTTGGCTCCGGCGGGGGCTTCTCCCCTCAGATGGTCAAATTCCTTGCCCTCTGTTCCCGGAAGCTCTTGCTGCACCTCCACAGCCCCCGCCTTCTTGAGCAACTGCGCCTTGTCGTAGGCCGTCATGCTCCCCTTGGCGACCTGCCTGAACATAGTCTCATCCGCGGCCATGTTCACAATCTGGCTATCGCCTGCGTCGGGGAAAGTTCGGAGAACTACTGAGGCTTTTTTGCGGTCAATTCCGGGGTAGTCGGCTTCGATTGCGTCGAGGCGTAAAGTGATAGATGAGGGTTTGGGCTTGCCCCCGGTGAGGGCTATTCCTGGTTCGGGAAAGGGTTCTCCTGTCCACCATTCGTCTCTGAGGTCGAGAGTCTCTGCGCCGCTTTCAGTTCGGCCAGCGCGCTCCGCAGCAGCAATCTCCGCCTCAAGAGTGTCTTCAATTCCGAGGAGGGCTTCGGGGGTGATACCTTCTCTTGCAGCTCTTTCTTCGATTTCGGCGTCATGGGCGGCAATTTCCTCTTCAAGTGATTTAAACTTTAATTTTCTACCGGCGGATTTGTCAACAAGAAACCGCACGAAGTCCGCAGATGACTCAAATTCGTCAAAAAAACCAGGATAAGAATTTTTAATATCCTCGAAAAAAACATCGACACTCACCACACTAGGATTGCGTTTTTTGCTGACAACGAATGGCAGGAGATATTTGCGCTCTTCCGGGTCTGTAACATCCTTGATTACTGACGATTGCGAATCAAACCGCCCGTGAGCTCTTACAAGCGTGATAATATCTCCCTCCGCCACAGCCGTTTGAATGTCGTAGGTAGGGGGTTTCCGGGTTTTTTGGGGTCTCTGAAGGGCGACCCATTCTTCTTGAGTTTGCTTGGCGGGGGCGATTCCTACGTCCGGTTTGCCCACCTTCTGTGAGACTTGCTTAAACCCCTCCCCGCCTCTTCCTGCTTCTTGGGCATTTGCTTGCGCCTTGAACTGTTCAAATTCTTTCATCCCCATTTCTTTTGCCCAATTATCAAGGACATTATCAGGGACAGGGAGCCACTTTTCTACCCCCCCATATTTGCCGCCTTTCTTGCCGGCATAGAACTGAATCTCTCCATTTTTCGTTCTTATGGCATCAGGATTTATCACATTGATAGCTTTTTCATAACTGCCAATCCACAACCCATCACCAGTTGCTAAATAATCTTGGGCCTTATTGAAAACATCTTGTCTAAACTGTTTTCTTCTTTCTAAATATTGCTCAAAAGGTTCTGTTCCAATCGCCTTCTTTGCAACCGCTGGCCGCGCCCCGGCCTGCTTCGCCAAATCGGGGTAATCGGCCAGGACTTCGGGGGGGACGGGTTTGCCTTGAGAAATAGCATATTCAACTTCTTTCGCATGGGTTTTCGTGGTTATTTCAATTTCTCTCTGAGAAACTGCCTTTTTGTTTTTCAGATATTCAGATAAGGTTTGTTGAAATACTGATTTGGGCAGTTTCGAGGTCTTTATTCGGACTCCGCCAATAGTTTCCGGTGCCGCCTCACCAGACGGCCCAACCCCACCAGCCGCCGCCTGCTGCACTTTCGGCTCCGGGGCAATGGTAGGAGCAAGGGTCTTAACCTGGCTCGCCGCCTTCTCCGCCACGGCCTGGGAGGATGTTTTTACTTCCGTGCCTTCAACTCTCCACCAGCCGTCAGCGTCTTGGTAAACGCGGGGGGCTGTGGCCGCTTCTGCCCCCGCAGGAGCCGCTTTCTGGTCTAAGGCGAACGCTTCTACCTCTTTCGCCTTGGCCTCAGTAGGCAAAGCCTCAGTCGCCTCAGTAGCCGCTTCTACCCGTGGCCGCGCCGCATCCCGTAAAATAATTTCCGCCCGCCTTTCAACCTCCATGTCATGCGATATTTCCCAGAACAGCTTAAACTCTGGTAACGGCTTCCCTTCCATGTCTTTCGTCTGTGCGTCAAACCGTTTCTTGATCTCAACCCACTTCGGCTTGGGATACTTTTCATCGGCAGCTTTCCGCGCCTGTTCCTCCGACATCGGCTTTTCGGCCTTTACTGGTTCAACTGAAGTCGGGGGCTGGCGCTCGCCGGTGCCAATGTCGGGGATTTTGGCTGCCACATCAAACGCTTCTTGCGACACCCTTTGAGATTCAACCGCATCCCTAAACGCTTTAATTTCGGCCTCAGATAACCCCAACCTCTCTAATTTCAGTTTCGGCAATCCCGCCGCCTCAAACATTGTAAACACTAAGGCGCCGCGCCCGATTGCTTTTGCATCGCCACCTTCTAAAGCCGCCGCTCCACCGCCTATGCTAGCCCCGCCTGCCATGCGATAGGCCCAGGTAAGCACCTGGTCTTGTATGGACTTGCCTAAGAAGTGCATGGCCTTTAATGCCGTTCCAAGTGCGGCGCCCGTCAAAGCCCCCTTAACTGGGTCATCCTCCAGCAACCCCATCGTGGCGAATGCTGGTATAGTCCCCACTGCCGAGGACATAATGACTAAAGGAAGCACAGCCGGTATAGCCTCAGCGGCGCTGAATAATATCAATTCATCCATCCCCTTGGGTTTCGGGATACCATCAGGGAAGAATGCTTCTAAGACCGTTTCGGTCGCCAACTGTCGCCTTTCTTTTCTATTCAGTGGGGCATCCCAAACAGGATTATCTTCTCCAGGCCATACTCCCATACCAGTCATTGCCGATACTGGATCAAACCCGGTTGCCGCAGTAATGACTAACCCCATAAAGCCTGCTTTCAACCCCTTGAAAGCCAAACGAATATCAGGCAACTTATCTTTAGCTAATGCGACTTCGGGGGCACCGGCCTTAATAGCGGTTTCAAGAGATTTTTGAACTGCATCTGGAGCCTTGCCGCCAGAAAGTTCAATCATCGTTTGTTCTATTTCGTCTGCACTCACTCTGCCTAGTTTTTCGGCCAAAGGGTTTAACTTTCCACGATCAGTTAATTCCTGTTTCATAGACGGGACCCTATTAACATAATACATGTCTTTCAGAACTTCATAGGTCTTTGTAGCTAGTTCCTTTTTATCTAAACCTCCTTTTTTAATAGCTTCATGGACTACGTTAAAATCAATTTCAGATTCTTTAAGGTTTAGAGTGTCCGCTAAAGCTAAACTTGTAGCTAACTTTAAAGCCGTCCCCGCAACTACGCCTTCTATTGGAAACAAAGTATTAATAATATCTGGCAAATCTTCACGTCTTTCAAATCTTGATATAATATTATAGCTGCTATCGTCACCTATAGTTTTACTTAACATAGTGTTTAATGTGGGGGCGAGAGACAACGACCCTTTCCCTAATGCCAATGTATTAGCAGAACTTCTTAATCCATTAATTGTTGGGAGATATTTGCTTCCTGTAAATTGTTCGCTGTATTGTGAAAAAGGATCAAACTTTTCAGTATTACCATTCACGAAATTTTCAATCGCGTCGCTATGGTTTTGCAACTTGCCTTTGGTATAATTGTTAAGCATATCAGCATAACTATTTGTGAACAGGTCGTCTTTATCCGCCGCAGGGTCAATATATAGGGCCAAATTATCTGCTAATGATGTAACCCCAGCAAAGGGGGGTGGTTCTGACGGTTCTATCTCGGCTTCCCCGGCAGGTTCCGGGCCTAAATACTTAGGTTGTCCGCCAGTTGGTTCCTCATCTTCTAGCGGGCCGAGATATTTTAATCCTCCACCAGTGGTAGCAGCCTCGGCAGAACTGGGGCCAAGAAAATTACCCACGGCTTTTAAAACACCGCCGCCCTTGCCCACAATCTTTGTACCAGATTCTCTTGCTAACATCGGGATGATTACTTTTTCAGCCGGGATATCTGATAGCGGTGTGTCGGGGTTTACCCCTAGCGCTTTGCAATATTGGGCGATTATCTCTTGGGTTGGGTTTTCGTTGGGTGGGGCAAACTGATTCACAAAAGAAGCAAGCGTGTGGCCCTCCTTTTGCCTACGCTGAATCTGCTCTATGCCGGCCTGATATCCCATTTCCATGGTTGGAAACTTGGCAAACTTTCGTTGTCCGCTTTTTGAAACTGGCTCTAATTCAGCACCGTATTTATCCTGGTAACTTCCAGAGCGATACTTAAGATTAACTGGGTTATTATTGGTAGCAGACCTACCCGTAGTCCCACTGAATTGAATTTCACCGTCTAATGGCCCAAGATATTCCATTAATTATTTCCCTTGATACTTATCCCAATCGGCCTGAGTCCGTATAGATACCACCTTGCCATTTGGTAATTGATACCTGCCGGGGCGAAAGCCTGGTGATTTCCCCGCGGGCTTCCTTTTGGGGCCGAATAATGCCAAATCGGCCTCCATGGTCCGGGCTTTCCCGGCGTTACGCTTTGATTGCACTTTAAAATAATCGCGGCTAGCAGACAAATACGGAATTGCAAAAGTGTTTATATGTTTTGCTATATCAGCAGTTGTAGCATTGGGCGGCAATGATTTTACGCCATCCGGTTTAGTAACATAATCTATCCCAAATAACCCAGCCTGGGCCGGACTCATCATCTTTTGAGTTTGGATAATATAGTTATCTTGAAACTTACTTGCATTTAATTGCGCTCCATTAATTTTTGTCTGAACAGTGTTCATAAAGGATAGCTTGCTGCGACTAGACAAATTAGGATTTACTAAAATATCATTGTATAGTTTTGTCCCTTCTTTTATTGTAGCGGGTGCGTCATCCGATTTTAACTGGATAACTCTATTGCCAAGTTCTAATAATACTGACTTATTGTCCTTATTCGCCATAGACTTTAAAAGATGCTTAACTGCTAATTGGTGCGCCCCACTAAGACTGTTTATCTGAGCTTGCGTTGGCAGTCTTCCATTTGCAAAACCTTTCTGTACTTCATCCCACAACACAGCTTGATTATTGGTTTTTATAGATTTAGCATGACTGACAAGTACATTCCTTTGTTGTTCCGTAATGTTTTTTAGAAACTCCCTATCTTTTATTTTAGAAAGAAAGTCGTCTGGATTATTCTCAGCCATTAATTGGCCGCGGGTTATATCCACTTTATTATACGACTCTTTTTCTAATCTTTTTATTTGTTGCGGAGTAAATAACCCCGTCGATTCTAAAATGGACATGGTTTTTGTCAATTCCGATATATCCACTTGACCTGTTGCAATTAATTGTATTTTATCGTCAATAGCACCTTGCCCGTCTTTAACAATATTGCCAATCTCTCTTTTCTGCGCTTCCCCGGTTATGTACAGAACAGTATCCGCAAGGGGTTTAGCACTGTGTGCATCGAATAACGCTTGTGCTGTAGGAGTAAGATTTGCTCTCAAAGTTTTTACAACATTCGTAGCCTGTTCTGTTGCAAATGCTTGGGTTTCCTGCCAAGTGCGGGGCCGCTTGTTTCCTTTTTCATCTGTTACGTTAATGAACTCCGGATCTATCTGGTTTTTTAACCTTAACTCTCCTAACTGCAAATCCCTTTTCCCGATTGTATTTTGAACATCCACCACATCCCTAGCATATTGCAAACGCTCCCCCACCTTGGCGAAGTGGAGCCCCATGGATGTAAGTTTTTCGCCAGTTTCGCCTACCGAAGCCCAATTAACCCCTAATTGCTGACCTTGTTGGCCTAAAATTTCCGCCTGTTGCCGACCTTCCATCCCATAAGTGTTAGCATCGACAAAGGTGCTCGGCCCTTCCATGGGGGTTTTAGCCTGGGGTTCAAATAGCGGAACTTTCGGTGACATTTATTCCCAGTCCTTAAACCCTTTGCCGCCGGGTTTATAATCATATCCAGAGGTGCCAGGTGTCGGCACTTTCATGCCGCCATAAATAGTTGCCACGTGCCCCAATCCAGTTAAAAGCGAAGTTCCGGCTTTCCAATATCCAGCCGAAGACATCATGTCCGCAGTTCGATTGGCTGCTTCTCCTGCAAATATGCCCATCCTGTCTGACTGGGCACCCATGAAATTATATTGATCAGCCTCTGACAATGCGCGCCTGGCCCGTATATCGTAATTGTATCTGGTAGTTAAAGCCTCTTTTTCCAGGTCCGCCGCCGTATCCGCCATGATCTCTAATGGGGTGCCTTCCCCCGTTACGCCGGCCTTACCATAAAGGGCCTGCTGCGTCCCCAAGAGCCGCCGCCCCTTCTCCCGTTGTTTCTCCTCCTCAATAGCCCCGGCCTGGCGAATATATTCCGCATTTTGCCGGGCAACCTCGGCGTTATACCGGGAAGCCTCAGCCTGTGCGGCGTAGGCTGCTCGCTGGGCTCGTCCCTGCGCCCTGGCTGCCGCTGCCCGTGCATGGCCCTGGGAGATACTGCCTATTACGCTTACAGCTGTGCCAACTACGGCGGCGGCGATCCCTACAACAGCTACGGCTGTAAATCCCATAATTTAAATCCTCGTTAAGTCTTCATACTGATAAATTATTGGATAACCTCCAATCGTTCTACACAACTTTTCTGTTTGTGCCTGCATGGGCCATGTTTCCCCAGGGGTTCCCCGCATATAAGCAACCATAAATGGAATATCCATATCTTTTAAAAGGTTGACTGTGCGGTAAAGGGCGGCATCACTTAATTTTTTCCCTAATACCTCATTCCGATATGTCTCATCCGCCGATTCTATTCCAAAGAAACAGCCCTTTAAGCCACGGTCATGGAGCCAAATCAAAAGTGATTCGGAAATATCGGCTCGAATATAAGCTACAAAGGGAAACTTGAAATCTCCCCACGATTCGCGCCAAGGTTCGTAATAATATGGAAGCAACTCATCCCCAAACAGAACCATTTCCGGCTTATAACGGTCAACTAAATAGCTCAAATCTTCTCCTACCATTGTTCTGAACCGCACTTCCTGGGGTTGATAAACTACTTCGCAGAAAGAACATTGATATGGGCACCCCCGGGAACTATGGTATGAGAGAATATTCTTAATTTCTGGCGCAAATGGCAATTCGCGATTATAGGGAATCCCCTGAAATAGATCGTAATCCGGGAGGGGTAAGTCATTCAGGTTTTTTCTGATCTGTACTTCGTCAAACAATTCTGTGTTCCCAGTAGTCAGGAAATTGGGTAACATCTCACCATCGCCACGACAGATATAATCTACTGGTGCGTCTATATAGGAACCGTGTCGCGGGTAGACGCCCCCCAACAATATGATTTTTCCCATTTCTTTAGCTGTTTCCATAAAAGGTTTCGATAATAAATAGTCGTGCACGCAAACACAAGAGAAACCCAAATAGTCGCATGGATTATCCTCTAAATACTTTTTAAATCTCTCTTGAGTATCTAAAAGATAGAGACTGGTTTTAATTCCTTGTAACTTACATATTGCTGATAACAAAGCAATGCCGTGAGACCATTTGACATAAAGTGGAAAAAATACAAAAAGGATGTGCTTACTCATTTGATCCATTTACACTCTTCTTTTAACATGGCCCATAATCTAATATCATATATGCCATGTGAGAATCTACCCGCTTGTCTTAAAACCCCTTCTTCTATAAATCCAAGACGCTTTAAGAATAGACCAGCAGTGTCCGTTAATTTATCAATGCTATAAGAAGTTATACGAGGAACTTCTAAATCTACAAAAGCATAATGGAAAAAGGTTCGTAACATTTTAAAAGTCAAGCTTTTGTGTTTGGGGTGAAAAGATAAATGAGCTATTATATTATGTCCAGGTATAAAATCGCTAAAAGTGCAATACCCAATTAAGTTATCTTGTCCTTTCCATACTGTAAAGCCTTGACGATCCTTCATCTGTGTACAAAATTTATCATAATAATGTGGTTTATCCCACGGTTCAACTAACTTATACAATTCATACATGGCTTCGTAATGCTGACGTTCAATAGGCAGAATGGTAGTTATCAACCCAACCTCACGTACTGCACGAAATCTTCTTGATTGGGTCCATACTTAACCATCACCGCCTCCTGTTTGAACCCTAACCCCTCAAGCCATCGAATACCGGCCTTATGGTCTACCGGGACGCTAGCCTGCACTCTATAATAATTGCAGGATTCAATAAGAGTGGCAAGGCCCTTTTTTACGGCCCGGTGTACTGCAAAACGCGGGATAGATTGAACTAGTACAGCCCAGGCCGTTGCAACACCGGGCCACATTTCTATAAATCCCGCGCAAGCAACGATTTTTCCTTTATAAATACCTGTATAGCATGGACCGCAATATTTAAAATCGGCAGCTTTTGATTTGAATATTTTAATAACATCCGAACTCTGACCATTAATTTCCATTTCTTCTAAATGCTTGGGGTCAAAAGGTATTATTTTCATTTTAAAAGCCAGTTTTTAGTTTTTGGTTTTTAGTTTTTAGTTTTTAGTTTAAAGTCAGTTTTTAGTTTTTGGTTTTTAGTTTTTAGTTTTTAGTTTTTCCCTGACACCTGATACCTGACACCTGATCCCTTATCTTATGTAGTCCATCAGCGCCAGGCCGCTTTTAAAATCTTCTATCTTCTTCTGCGCCACAGCCTGTCCCACGCTTAACTGTATAGCTACAGCCTGGACCGCCTTAGCCTCATCCTCCCCGATGTACAAAGGCCCGGCACAGTAAGTTATCTCATTTGGATTGGTAACTCCATAGGCCGCTATCTTGTCGCCGTCCAGGGCAATGTAGGTAACAGGCTTGTCCCCTTTTTCAACAATGAGGGTATGCCCGCCAGATGTTTTATCAATAAGGATTCGCATGTTTTACCCCCATGCCCTGTCTCACTTTAAAAATTCTTGCCATGGTTTTTGTTCAAGGGAATTAATCTTTTCGCCCCTAATAAATTCAGCAACAAATTCCAATAAGTCTTCACCCGACACTTCAATTTTAGCGCCAGGAGTCGAAATAATAACCTGCCCAGACATATCAGAATTATGGTGAATCCTACAACTTTTCCCGATAAAGGTATGCATGTTTTGCCCCTTCCCCCGTGTTATAATTAATTTGCATTATGGCAGCCCCCCGGTGACGGTAATCTTGGTCCACTTCTTTGTCGGATTAACGACGCATGAATCATTAATCAACTCATAAGCCCATTCTTTGCCAGTTGTTGGAGGGCACATGGCTTGATATACTCCACTCGGAGCTTCGTTATTCCCCGCAAGGGAA
>Ga0210028_1002987_pt1 | contig 13070 bp, 10 predicted proteins | sample CryGeymeta201513_FD_185468 | JGI IMG/M metagenome (GOLD analysis project Ga0210028, IMG submission 185468) | Groundwater microbial communities from Crystal Geyser aquifers in Utah, USA - Crystal Geyser metaG 2015-13 (SPAdes) (version 2) | ecosystem: Environmental > Aquatic > Deep subsurface >...
AACTATCAAAAAAATAAAAATATTTAGAAAAAAAGTAAATTTTTTTCAAAAAAAATACTCCAAAAATTGTTTAACAAACGCAGAAAAGTGCCCTATTTTAATTTTAGCGCTTAAAAATGGTCTAAAATCAACTTTGCTGTTTTGGCACTAGCACCTGCACCGCCGAGTTGTTCTTCCAATTCATAGTAAGCTTCAAAGATTTGAGTTCGCTTTTCGGTGTTCAGAATTTTGTAAAGTTCTAGCTTTAAGTTTTTGGTATTGAAGTCCGATTGAATTAATTCTGTTACCGCTTCCTTGTTTAGAATTAGGTTTACCAATGAAATATATTTTAACTTAATGAGGCGTTTGCCAATTTGATAGGAAGCCCAACTGCCCTTGTAGCACACAATTTCGGGGACTTTAAATAATGCGGTTTCTAGGGTTGCTGTTCCGGAGGTTACGATTGCGGCAGTTGAAACCAAGAGCAGGTCATAAGTTTTATTGGTAATAAAATGGATATTCTCATCGGTTAAATAGCCCTTATAAAATTCGATAGCGATGCTAGGCGCACCGGCAATCACAAATTGGTAATTAGGAAAAGCTTTAACCACTGAAAGCATGATGGGCAGGTTTTTTCTCAATTCTTGCATGCGGCTTCCGGGTAAAATGGCAATAATAGGTTTTTGGTCTAAGTTATGAGCCAATCTAAACGCTTTTTCATCAACTGGATTTTTAAGCGCCATGGCGTCTAACAGAGGATGGCCTACAAAATGGACTTTAAATTGGTGCTTGGTTTCATAAAAATCTTTTTCAAAAGGCAAAATAACATACATGGCGTCAACCGAACGTTTGATGCTTTTGATACGGCTTTCTTTCCAAGCCCAAATTTGAGGCGAAATATAATAATGTACCTTAATATGATGCGCTTTTGCAAATTCGGCTATACGCATATTAAAACCCGGATAATCAACTAAAATAAGGACGTCGGCATTAAAGTTTATAAGATCTTTTTTGCAGATTCTTAAGTTATTAGCAATGGTTCTAATGTTTAAAAGCACCTCTAAAAAGCCCATAAAGGCGAGTTCTTTATAGTGTTTAACAAGTGTGCCGCCAACGGCTTGCATCAAATCACCACCCCAAAATCTAAAGTCTGCTTTGGCATCTAGTTGTTTTAAGGCTTTCATTAAATTTGATGCATGCAAATCACCCGAAGCTTCGCCTGCAATGATATAGTATTTCATTTTTCAAAAAATTGGGCTATTAAAACTAAGAAGGCAACTAAAAAACTCGCAAAAACCACACCTCTAGCACGGTATTCTTGTTTCTTTTTTAAGAAGATAAAAAACACAAATAAATTAGGAAGCGCCGCTAAGGCGAGCATTTTACCCAAGAGTCCCTCACTAAAAACAAATTTTGACATGGCGTCAAAATCCATTTTTACAAAAAACGCATCAAATATAAACAGACCGGTGGCGGTTGCCACTAATCCGACCAAAAAACCTATGCCAATTTCTTTTTTCAAAGCCTATAAATCCCAGTTGTTTAAATTTTGAATAAAATGATGTGCTGTTAAATCAAAATGAACCGGAACCACCGAAACGTAATTGTGTTCAAGCGCCCAAATATCGGTATCTTCACCTAAATCCATATTGGCAAAAACGCCTGTTAGCCAATAATATTCTTTGCCTTGTGGGTTGACGCGTTTGTCGAATTCTTCTTTCCAATTGGCGCGTGCTTGGCGGCAAATGCGAATACCGTTAAAAACGCCATCGGTTGTTTTAGGAAAATTTACATTGAGCACAACGCCATCGGGCAAACCCTTATCGAGTACCTCTTGCGCAATTTTTTTTACGTAGTCGTGAAGTCCTCTAAAATTAGCTTTCCACGAATAGTCGAGCAATGAAAATCCAATAGACGGAACGCCTTCAATGCCGGCTTCAATAGCCGCGCTCATAGTGCCCGAATAAATTACATTTATTGAGGCGTTAGAGCCGTGATTGATGCCCGAAACACACAAATCGGGTTTGCGATTTAACACCTCATTTACCGCCAACTTTACACAATCGGCGGGTGTACCCGAACATTTGTATTCTATTTGTGGGTTTTCTAAATCAATATTTATAGGGATGCAGTAGAGGGTTGAATCTAAAGTAATGGCGTGTCCCATACCACTTTGTGGACTTTCGGGCGCAACTACAACCACATCGCCAAGCTCATTCATAGCGGCTATTAAGGCTCTTATTCCGGGCGCAGTGATGCCATCGTCATTGGTAACTAAAATTAAAGGTCGGGCTTTCATAAATCAATTTAATAATTATAGTTACAAAACTAAGGTTATTTTTTGTTACTTTTTGCGACTTATTTTTAACATTTATTAAAGCTAATGAGTGTTAATAATTAACTAATGTTGTGCTTTATAAACAGCCGTGTTAAAGTGTTTTGTAGCTTTACGGTTTTAATAAAAATAAAAGATCTTTTTTTAAGCGGGTTTTTAAGCGATAAAAAAATAAAAAATTAAATTAAAATAGTATTTTTGAACAACACGATAATTAACGATTATGAATAAATTAACTCAAAATTATAGAAAAATTGGACTTATTGCAGTCGCCCTATTGCTGGCTGCCTTTACCATAAGTTTTACCATAAAGCAACAACAAGATCCCGAAAAGGACAAGGTGTTAATCAGCCTTTTAAAGTTTGCTTTAACAAAAGGACACTATCAGCCAAAAGATTTTAACGATGCTTTATCCGAAAAGGTTTACAATGATTTTATTGAGAATTTAGATCCGCGAAAGCGCTATTTTATGCAATCGGATTTAGACGAATTTTCGAAATATAAATTTGCGATTGACGATCAAATAAATTCGGAAGATTTGTCGTTTTTTAAATTAGTATATGGCCGTTTTGACCAACGTTTAAAGGAGGTTAACGGGTTTTATAAATCACTCTTAACCGACCCATTTGATTTTAATGTCGATGAAACAATTTCAATTAAATATCAAGATTTAAGCTATTCAAAATCGGAAGCTGAGCGCCTAAAAGCTTGGCAAAAAGAATTAAAATTAAATACGATTTCGCGTTTAAACGACCGGCTAGAAACCGAAAATGACAAGTTTAAAACCGACAAAAATTATCAGGAAAAATCATTTGCAAGCTTAGAAATTGAATCTCGAGAGGCTACCCTAAAAAGCATGGAAGCGTTTTTTGAAAGAATGTTAGAGCTAAATGAAGAAGATTCTTTTTCGGCTTTTTTAAACACCATTACTTCAGAGTTTGACCCACACACCGCTTATTTAGCCCCTGAAGATAAAAAGCGTTTCGATATTACAATGGCAGGAAAGCTTGAGGGCATTGGCGCACGGCTTCAAAAGAAAAACGATTATACTAAAATTGTGGAAATTATTTCGGGCGGACCTGCATGGAAAAAGGGAGAACTCGAAGTTGGCGATATGATTTTGAAAGTTGCCCAAGGCAATGACGAACCAAAAGATATTGTAGGGATGCGTTTAGATGATGCCGTAGAACTTATAAAAGGTAAAAAAGGAACCGAAGTTAAGCTCACAATTAAAAAAATTGACGGCACTATTAAAGTTATTTCTATAATTAGAGATGTGGTTGAGCTAGAAGAAACCTTCGCAAAATCGGCTATTGTTAACAAAGATGGCAACAAATATGGCGTGATAGAGCTTCCAAAATTCTATATTGATTTTAATGAAAAAGATTCCAGAAATTCAGCAACCGATATGGAAAAACAAGTTGCTTATTTAAAACAAGAAAATGTTAAAGGCATCTTGATTGATTTAAGAAATAATGGAGGCGGTTCACTAAGCACAGCTATTGATATCGCCGGGTTATTTATTAAAAGTGGTCCCGTGGTTCAGGTGCGTTATAGAAACGAAAAAGCCCTTGTTCAAGAAGATAAAAACAAAAAAATTCAATGGGAAGGCTCACTCGTTATTTTGGTAAATGAATTATCGGCTTCAGCTTCCGAAATTTTTGCCGCCGCCATGCAAGATTATAACCGCGCCGTAATTATTGGCAGCAAGCAAACCTTTGGAAAAGGAACGGTTCAAAATATTTTAACCCTCAACAATTACGTCAACTATCCCGAAGATTTAGGCGCTTTAAAAATGACCATCCAAAAATTTTACCGCGTTAATGGCGGCTCAACGCAATTAAAAGGCGTAACTTCGGATGTGGCGCTGCCCGACCGTTATGCTTTTATGGAAATTGGTGAACGCGACGAACAAAATCCGTTGACTTGGGATAAAATAGAATCTGTTAATTATACGCCTTGGAATGGCTATGCTAATTTTGATGAGGTTGTTAATCAGAGCAAGGTGCGGGTTCAAAGCAATGCCTATTTTAACTTGGCAAATCAAAATGCCAAATGGCTAAAACAACAACAAAAAATTTCGAGTATTTCCTTAAATTTTAAAAATTATAAAAAAGATTTAGACCAAAGCATTCAAGAAAGCAAATCCTATAACGGACTTAATGATTTTGATGGCAAGTTCGATTTTAAATCGCCAACCTATGAATTAGCAGAACTTAAAAAGGATTCAGTTTTAGCTCAAAAAAGAGCCGAATGGCACAAAAATCTCTCTAAAGACGCCTATGTTGACGAAGCTTTAAATATTTTGGCGCAGTTAAAATTAAAACCTCAAGAACAGCTTGTTAAAAACTAAATGACTATAAATAGCAAATCTCTAACTCAAATAGCACTGCGAAAATTTAAAAAAAATTACACAGGGCTTTTGAGTTTTTGGTATGTTGTTTTTTGCGCTTTTGTGGCGGTATTTGCCTATGTTTTAGCTCCCGATGCTACCACAAATGCAAACCAAATGCACCTTGAAATTCATTCAAAATCACCCGGTTTTAAGGTGTTGATGTTGCAAATTCCATCAAAAACAGCACCCGCGCAAAGTTTTTTCAACAAAATATTTTTTGGAAAAATAAATAACGCAACCGAAATTCCGATAGAAAGTTATCGGCTAACCAGCGAAGGAATTGAAGTGCTAAATTATCCCAAAAGTCTCAATAAAACACAATTCTTTAAAAATGCGACGTTTGACAAAACACCCAAAAGCAGCCTAAAAACCAAAACTTTTATCTTTGGAACCGACCGTTATGGAAGGGATTTACTCAGCCGTCTTTTAATTGGCACACGAATTTCATTCTTCATCGGATTTATTGCCGTTTTTATCTCTTTAATTATCGGCATTAGCATTGGGGCTACCGCCGGCTATTTTGGCGGTAAAATTGACGCGTTTTTAATGTGGCTTATCAATGTTACTTGGACCATTCCAACCCTATTATTGGTCATTGCCATTACCCTGGCTTTAGGGAAAGGTTTTTGGCAGGTTTTTATCGCCGTTGGATTAACCATGTGGGTAGAAGTAGCGCGGGTTGTTAGAGGTCAAGTGATGAGTGCCAAACAACAGCAATATGTTGAAGCTGCAAAAGCCCTCGGCTATTCGCATTATCGCATCATTTTTAAACACATATTGCCCAATATTTTAGCGCCAATTATTGTTATTTCGGCCGTAAATTTTGCCGCCGCCATTTTAATTGAAAGTGGTTTGAGTTTTTTAGGTATCGGCGCTCAACCACCCACACCATCTTGGGGAGGCATGATTAAAGACCATTATAATTACATTATTTTAGGCAAAGCTTTTTTGGCAATCATTCCCGGGCTGGCCATTATGAGTTTGGTAACCGCCTTTATGATGATAGGAAACGCCTTAAGAGATGCGCTCGATGTTAATAATTAAAATTAATTTTGTGATAAATCATTAGGGTTTTTACACAATCAACTGTTTTAATAGTCTAACTAAATGGATTTGATTAGTACAAGAATAGAGGCAAATATCACCATAAATTTCCCTTTTTTAAAAGACGCTAAATTATTAGTTGCCGTTTCGGGAGGGCTTGATAGTATGGTAGCTGTTAATTTGTTGCAAAAAATTGGTCTGCACTTTGGCGTGGCGCATTGCAACTTTAAATTGCGTGGCGATGAATCGGATATAGACGCACAATTTGTTAAAGATTGGGCAACCAAAAATGAATGCGCTTGTTTTGTCGCCGAATTTGACACAAAAAATTACGCAAAACTTCACAAAATTTCTATCGAAATGGCGGCAAGAAACTTGCGATACCAATGGTTTCATCAATTGCGCGTAGCGAATGGCTATGATTATATCATTACGGCACACCACGCTAACGATAACTTAGAAACAACGCTTTATAACTTCACCAGAGGTACTGGTTTTAAAGGATTGCTCGGAATTCCACCTCAAAATGATAAAATCATCAGACCGTTTTTACCGCTTTCGCGGGAAGAAATTGCGAGCTATGCTAAAAAAAATGACATTATTTGGCGTGAAGACCAAAGCAATGCCACTTTAGAATATACACGCAATAAAATTAGGCATCAGGTAATTCCTGTTTTGCAAAAAATTAACCCTAATTTAATTGAAAGCTTTCAAAAAACCCTCAGCTATTTAAACGACCTAGAATGCATTTTAAAAGACCGCCTTGAAGCGGTTAAAAAAATTGTTTTAACGCAGTTGCCTAATGAGCATGTAAGTATTGATATTGCTGAAATTATGAAACTTTCAAACCCTAAAGCCTATTTATTTGAGTTGCTAAAAGCATACGGTTTTACCGCTTGGCTTGATGTAGAGCGTTTGCTTTTGGCACAATCGGGCAAACAAATTTTTAGCGCAAGTCACCGTTTGATTAAAGACCGCAACTTGTTTTTGATTTCGCCTTTAAAAGAAGCCAATGCCGCTGAATTTGAAATTGACAATTTAGAGGAAGGATTACAAAACAAAGCATTAATCCTTACTTTTGAATCCGTTCGTCAAGTTGATTTAAAAAACACCTTTGCCGAAATTGTTTATGTAGATGCCGATAAAATTAAAATGCCGCTAAAAGTAAGAAAATGGCAAAACGGCGACTACTTCTATCCCTTGGGAATGCAAGGCAAAAAAAAATTGAGCGACCTTTTTACAGATTTAAAACTATCGCTTTTAGAAAAAGAAAATACTTGGCTATTATGTCAAAATGATGAAATTATTTGGGTTTTAGACCGACGCTTAGACAACCGTTTTAAAGTAACCGAACACACCAAAAAAATTATTAAAATAACCTATCAACAATGAAAAAAATCCTTTTAATACTGATTGCCTTAATGAGTTTTAACATTCAGGCTCAAATTTTTAATCCTGTAAAATGGACCACAAGTGTAGAAAAAGTTTCCGATTCTCAGTTCGATTTAGTTGCAAAAGCCACCATTGAAAACCATTGGCACCTATATTCACAATTTCTCGGTGGTGATGACGGACCAATTCCTACAACCTTTAGTTTTAAAGATTCGCTCAACACCTTTCAACTTATCGGAAAAACAACCGAAGGCGAAGGGCATACCGAGCACGACAAAGTGTTTAATATGGTTATTAAATATTTTGAAAAAGAAGCCGTTTTTAAACAGCGTATCAATTTGTTAACCGACAAAGAACTCGTGCTTAACGAAGTTGTAAACTTTATGGTTTGCGACGATTCAAATTGTTTGCCGCCAACCGATGTCAACTTAAAATTTACGGTTAAAGGAGTAGCCGGAACCTTGTTAAAAGACACAAATTTACCCACTACCGGCGAAATTAAACCAGATAAAAAAGCGACCGAAACGCCTGTTGAAGCGCCAAAAACAAACAAGGGTTTGTTGAGCATTTTTTTAATTGCTTTCTTTTCCGGATTTGCAGCTTTACTCACGCCTTGCGTATTTCCAATGATTCCAATGACGGTCAGTTTTTTTACAAAACAAAGCAAAACCAAGGCGGCAGGCATAAAAAACGCACTGATTTATGGTTTTTCAATTGTCATTATATATGTCGCTTTAGGCTGGCTGGTGTCTTTTCTTTTTGGAGCCGACGCGCTCAATGCGCTTTCTACTAACGTTTGGTTTAACCTGCTATTCTTCTTGTTATTGGTGGTTTTTGCAGTATCGTTTTTAGGCGCTTTCGAAATTATGTTGCCAAATGCTTGGGCAAATAAAGTCGATGCACAAGCTGATAGAGGTGGCATGATTGGCATCTTTTTTATGGCATTAGCCCTTGCAATTGTATCATTTTCGTGCACAGGTCCCATAGTGGGAACCTTATTAGTGCAAGCGGCATCGGGCGGAAATCAAGTGGGACCAATTGTAGGGATGTTTGGATTTTCATTAGCCATTGCCTTACCGTTTACCTTATTTGCAGCCTTTCCGGGATGGTTAAACGCTTTGCCAAAATCGGGTGGTTGGTTAAATACAGTGAAAGTAGCTCTTGGCTTTTTAGAATTGGCATTTGCCTTTAAATTTTTATCGAATGCCGATTTGGTTTTAGACCTTCATCTGTTAGAACGCGAAACCTTTATCGCTATTTGGATAGCCGTTTTTGGCGCTTTAGCCCTTTATATGTTTGGAAAAATAAAACTACCTCACGATTCTGATATGCCACACTTATCGGTTGGACGAATGAGCTTAGGCTTAATAATTTTAACCTTTACCATTTACCTTGTGCCTGGTCTTTGGGGTGCGCCTTTAAAATTAATCAGTGGATTTCCTCCACCGATGACTTATAGCGAATCGCCTTATGGCGTGGGCTATTCAAGAGCAGGAGGCTCTGTTGAAACAGCGATTTTACCCGATGGCGCTGAATTTGGCCCACACGACATCCCTATTTTTTTAGATTACGATGCCGGTATGGCCTATGCCATAAAAGTTGGAAAGCCGGTAATGCTCGATTTTACCGGAAAAGCCTGCGTAAACTGCCGAAAAATGGAAGAACGCGTGTGGTCAGACCCAAAAGTATTAAACATCCTTAAAAATGAAGTGGTTTTAATTTCTTTATACGTCGATTTTCAAAAAGAATTGCCGCTAGACCAACAATACATTTCTAAAACTACCGGAAATAAAATCCGCACCATTGGCAACAAATGGAGCGATTTTCAAATCACAAAATATAAAGCCAATGCGCAACCTTATTACGTTTTGCTCAATCATGATGGCGAAAACCTCAATCATTATATGGCTTATAATGCCGATGTAACTGCCTATTTAAACTGGCTAAATGAAGGTTTGACAAACTTTAAAGGTTAATTATTTTTTAACTAGAACCGCTTTGTTAAGTTTTTAACTTTAGAAAGCGGTTTAATTATTTATATTTGTCACTTGTTTAAATTTTAAATGTCAATTTGAAGCTAAAACGACTTATATACATTTTTTTTCTATTACCTATATTTTTGCATCCTATAAAAGGAACTGCCCAAAATAATATAGGCGCTTTTGGCAGTGGAGAATGGCTAAAATATAAATTGCGATATGGTTTTATTAATGCAGGCTACACAACCCTAGAGGTTAAAGACACCTTATATTTAGGTAAAACCAATTTTTTAATAGACGGCAAAGGATGGACGACAGGCGTTACCAAATTATTCTACAAAATAGAAGACAGCTACCAGTCAATTGTCGATAAAAAAACACTATTTCCTTATTTTTCTAAAAGACGGGTAAATGAAGGGGGTTATAAAATATTGCACGATGTATATTTTAATCAATATAAAGGAAGCGCTTTAGTTATTGATTACAAGCGCAATACCGAAAAGTCTTTTGACGTTGTTAAAGGCGTTCAAGACATGATTTCTTCAATGTATTTTGTAAGAAATACAGACTTTGCAAATTTTAAAATAGGCCAAGAAATTACGGTCGATTTGTTTTATGACAATCAGCTTAACAATTTTAAATTAAGGTTTTTAGGTAGGGAAATTATCAATACCAAATTTGGAAAAATTAGGACGCTAAAGTTTAAACCTTTTGTTGAATCGGGGCGGGTTTTTAAAGATCAAAATAGTGTAGTTGTTTGGGTTACAGATGATGAAAATAAAATTCCCATAAAAATTAAAGCCGATTTAATGGTTGGTTCTTTAAATGCCGAATTAGAATATTTTAAAGGATTATTGAACGCATTTCCCATTATTTTTAACAAATAGGCAACAAAAAATTAAAGCAAAATGAGTAGTTTTGCGGTTTTATAGCAATAATTTTTTGAAATCAAGCAACATGTTAATATAAACAATGGTAACGATAGGTAAATTTCTTGCCCTAGTCATAAAAATTCCTATTACAAAAAAATGAATATTTTTTATGAAACAAATCCTGTCAATTCTTTTGTTAATCGTTTTAGTTGGATGCCATAACAATGACAAAAATTTAAAAAAACCAGCTCCAGAAAAAATCATTAAAGAATTTGGATTCACTTTTAACAACTACAATTACATTAGAGATACCATCCGCAAAGGCGAAAATTTTGGAAGCATTTTAAACAGGGCGCACGTTTCATCGGCTAGAATTTATGAAATTGTAAATAAAACCAAAAAAATATTTAATATCCGTAGTCTGCGTGTAGGCAATCCGTATGTGATTTTAAAAACCAAAGATTCCCTTGATACCGGCGTGGCGTTTATTTACCAGCAAGACCAAATAAACTATGTGGTTTTTAAATTTAGGGATTCAATAAAAGCTTATCACGCTCAAAAAGAAGTAAAAACCGTTATTAAAACGGCTTCGGGCGTTATCAGTTCATCTTTATCTGAGGCCATAGACGATCTAGGTTTAAACTATATTATTGTAAATGATTTATCCGAAATTTACGCCTGGACCATTGACTTTTTTAGGCTTCAAAAAAATGACAAGTTCAAAATTATTTATGAAGAAAAATTTGTGAACGATACGGTTTTTGCCGGAATTGGCGCTATAAAAGCGGCCGTGTTTGAACATAATAACGAACCTTTTTATGCCTTTTCTTTTGTTGAAGATACCATAAAAGGAAGGGTTGATTATTTTGATGAGAATACAAAAAATTTAAAACGCGCCTTTTTAAAAGCGCCTTTAAAATTCAGTAGGATTTCTTCAAAATACAATATGCGTCGCTTTATTAGCTATTATGGTAGAATCCAACCACATTTAGGAACCGATTTTGCCGCTCCCACCAATACGCCCATTATGGCTACGGCAAATGGAAAAGTATCGCAAAAAGGTTTTACCAGTGGCAATGGCAACTACATTAAAATAAGGCATAATTCAACTTATGAAACACAATATTTACACATGAATAAATTTAAATCAGGAGTTGGCATAGGCACTTTTGTAAAGCAAGGTGATGTGATTGGCTATGTGGGCAGTACCGGTCATGCCTCTGGACCTCATGTTTGCTATCGTTTTTGGAAAAACGGACGGCAAGTAGATCCGTTAAGGGAAAAAATGCCCAGCTCTGAACCCATAAAAAAATCGGAAAAACCACGATTTTTAGAACAAATTGAACCGCTTAAAATACAATTAGACGCGATTAAATATACAAAATAAAACCATGACACTTAAAAAAATAAACCCAACGAGCACCAATGCTTGGAGCTTGTTGCAAAAAAAATTCAACCAAACCAAACAAGTCAATATGTGTGATTTGTTTAAGCAAAACCCTAACCGCAAAGCCGATTATTCTTTAAAAGTTGACGATTTTACCTTAGACTTTTCTAAAAATAGATTTGATGATGAAACCTTTAAAGCGCTGATTGACTTAGCTACCGAAACCGGATTACAGCAAGCGATTGAAGCGCAATTTGCGGGCGCAAAAATAAACGAAACCGAAAATAGAGCCGTGTTGCACACCGCTTTACGCGATATAAGCAAAGAACCCATTTTAGTAGATGGCAAAAACATCAAAACAGTAATTAGCAAAACCTTAAAAAAAATTAAAACCTTTTCTGATGAAGTCATTGCCGGTAAATTAAAAGGCTATACCAATAAAGCCTTTACCGATGTGGTAAATATTGGCATTGGCGGGTCAGATTTAGGACCCAAAATGGCGGTTGAAGCCCTGAAATTTTATCAAAATCATTTAAAATGCCACTTTATTTCAAATGTTGATGGCGACCATGTTTATGAAACCCTAAAGAATCTAAACCCTGAAACCACCCTATTTGTTATCGTTTCAAAAACCTTTACCACACAAGAAACCCTAACCAATGCTTTAACCGCACAAAAATGGTTTTTAAAACAAGCGCAAGTTGCCGACATTGCTCATAATTTTGTGGCAGTTTCTACCAATTTAGAAGCCGTAAAAGCATTCGGAATAGCATCAAAAAATATTTTCCCAATGTGGGATTGGGTAGGCGGTCGTTATTCGTTGTGGAGTGCTGTTGGATTAACAATTTCGCTTTCGGTTGGTTTTAAACAGTTTAATGAGTTTTTAGAAGGTGCTCATCAAATGGATTTACACTTTAAAAACACACCTTTTAACAAAAATATGCCCGTGGTTTTAGCAATGACGAGCATTTGGTATAACAACTTTTTTAATGCCGAAACCGAGGTCATTTTACCCTACACCCAATACCTCGATTTATTGCCGATGTATTTGCAGCAAACCGTGATGGAAAGCAATGGCAAATCGGTTGACCGAAATGGCGCGCGAGTGAGCTACCAAACAGGAACAATTGTGTGGGGTAGCACCGGCACAAATGCCCAACATGCTTTTATGCAATTGGTGCATCAAGGCACAAAATTAATTCCTGCCGATTTTATTGGATTTTCAAAATCGCTGCATGGCGATGACGACCACCACCGCAAATTGATGGCTAATTTCTACGGTCAAACCGAAGCCTTATATCGCGGTAAAACCGCCGCCGAAGTGAATCGGGAATTAAAATTGGCCAATCAGCAAGCTAGCATCGAGCGTTTATTAACTTTCAAAACTTTTGAAGGAAACAAACCTTCAAACACCCTTTTAATAGAAAAATTAACCCCTAAGTCGCTCGGAAAACTTATTGCGCTTTACGAACATAAAACCTTTGTTCAAGGCATTGTTTGGAATATTTTTAGCTTCGACCAATTTGGTGTAGAATTGGGTAAGGAATTGGCTAAAAACTATTTAAAAAAATAACCAAATCAAAATAAATCAAGAGTAATTAACAAACGGTTCAAATTTTTGAACATTTGTTAAGGCTATGTTAAATATTTTGTACTTTAGCGCACAAATTAACCAAAATTCCTTAAC
>Ga0210028_1002996_pt1 | contig 13053 bp, 15 predicted proteins | sample CryGeymeta201513_FD_185468 | JGI IMG/M metagenome (GOLD analysis project Ga0210028, IMG submission 185468) | Groundwater microbial communities from Crystal Geyser aquifers in Utah, USA - Crystal Geyser metaG 2015-13 (SPAdes) (version 2) | ecosystem: Environmental > Aquatic > Deep subsurface >...
ACGGCCGTATCCCAATTTTTCAGCATTTTACTGAAAGTGCAGGCCGGCGCCTTTGGCCTGTACTGCGCCACTAACCCCAACCCTATTTGCACTTTTAAATTAATATCTGGGTAGCAAAGGTTAAATTCCCCCAAGCTTCTTCCCAGCTCTTCAATATAATCTCCGGCCACTTCATCAGCTATATTTTTCAAATAAACTCCCCAATCTTCAGTAATAAATTTTGGCTTCTGCCCTTTGCCGCCAGAGCCGATATAAGTGGCCGTATCATAGGCAATTTTATTTACGGCATTGCGCAGAGCCGAATTAAGAGCCGAATTCCCGGCTTTATTATAAGCTTTTTCCCAGGCTGGCTGTATTTTCTTCCAAGTATAATATCCTACATTAGCGGCATATCCTACTCCCTGTAAAGCATACCCCAAAGCATACCAAATCCAACTTCCCGGATCTGATAAAACCTCTACCGGTATGATGGCCTTAACAGGTTCTGCTATAATTATAAAATTCGCAAACAAAACACAAACAAACAGCAGACCTATTATGACCTTTCTTATATTTTTTTTAGTTTTATCCTTATGCTTTTGGGGCATATATTGAATAATTTTTAATTTTTGAATTTTTAATTTTGTAAATAATTTTCTAAATATTAATTTTTTATAATTATTATTTACAATTTTTGGAAATAGTGGCAAATATTAGTGTTAATTCATGAGCTTCCTGCCAAAGTTCTCTGCATTTATCTTTTACTTCTGGAACCGCTACGGCTATCATTCTCAACCAATGCTTTGTTTCATTTGATTCTTTTTGGCATATTCTAATTTTATTTTTAAAATCTTTATTTGAACTTGCTTGATTAGCTTCCATATAATTCGCGCCAATACTGGTTCCTGATCTAACAACCTGATTAATTAATGGCTTATTAATATTGTTTAATAAAATCTTTTTACAAAATTTTATAATATTTTCTCCAAACAATGCCGCCCTTTCCTCTAAATCATAATCCATAAATTCCTCCTTTTAATAAATTAAAAATTTAGATTTATTTAAAAATTAAAAATTATAAAATTGAAAATTATTTATATTACTGTCCGGTCAAGGTCTGCTGATAGCTTTTTAACAAATCCTCATCGCTAATCTGGCTTAATATGGTTTCATCCATGCCGGAATCCAATAATAATTTCCTTAAAGTGGCGGCGTCGGCATTGCCCTGGAATATATTTTCTTGATTAATTGCGCCGGTTGAACTGGCATTTTCGTTATTAGCCGGATTAGCAAGATTAAGATTATTATTTATTTTATTTTGGCTGTTGTCTGCCGCGTTTTGATCAACTGTACCCGCGACAGCTTCATTGCAATCACGGCCCATAGGGCAGTTGGGGTCGGTATTATTGTTAATTTCATTTTTATCCGTTAAGCTGTCGCTGTCCGAATCTTCCAGATAGGGAGAAGTTTGGTAAAGATTTAATTCGTCCCAATCGGACAAGCCGTCGCTGTCCGTATCAATTAAGCGCAAATCCGCTTCATTATTGGAATTTACGCCTCCGGCTGAAGATGTATTACCATTAATATTGCTGTTAAAGGGCTCGTTAATTCTCTGCTTGAACTGCGCCGCCCACAGGCCGATTACTAAAACAGCAAAAATAGCCAAAAAAGATACGGCTATTTTTTGGCCTTTATTTAATTTATTATTCTCTTCTTCACGGTTATCACCGCCAAAATTGTCGTTTGGTTGTGAGTTGTTTAGCATGGGAATTTTAATCTTATAACTTGTAGCTTGTAACTTATAACTTGTAACTTATAACTTGTAACTTATAACTTGTAACTTGTAACTTGTAACTTGTAACTTAATTATATTTTTCTTAAGATTCCCCAGAGCATTCCACCAATATCTTCGGCAAGTCTTATGGCTTTTTTATAATCTTCCACGGGATAATAATTCTCCTTAAAAGAAAAATGAAGTAGATATTTAGCTTCTTTTAATGACCCATAAGATATTTCCAAAAAATTCTTATAAACCTTATCTCTTTTTCTCGCATAACCTTCTATATAATTCAAAATTACCGATAAAGCAGCCCGTCTAAGCTGGGAAGTAATACCGTATAATTCATCTTTGGGAAAACTTCTTGTAATTTTATAAGAAAAATGAGCAAATTCATCCATTTTATGTTTTAAATCTTCATGAAATTGCGACATAAGAAATAAGTTTCAAGTTACAAGCTATAAGTTCCAAGTTGTTGATATAATTATAACATATTTCAAATAAATTATCCAAATGTTTTATCCACATCTGCAAACCCCGTTAAAAAGGTTTTGCGTGTTAGTGGTTTTAGACCAACGACTGCGACATTTTTTTATCCCGTTAGAAAACTTTTCTAATGGGGTTAACATCTAATTTTATTAAAGGCTTTCTTTTAACGGGGTAAAAATAATTTAATAACACCTGCCAATCTTCAATTGACAGCTCTTGCGCCCTTATTTTAGGGCTAAACCCGGCTTTTGTTATTTTTTCCTCCGCTTGCAGATGGCTTAAATGATAACCGGAAGCTAAATTATTCTTAAGCATTTTTCTCTTGGCGCTAAAGCCGATTTTAACCAAATGAAAAAATTCTTTCTCACCTCCCCCAACCCCCTCCCTGCCTTGCCGGCAGGCAGGCTTCATAAGGAGAGAAATTTTTTGCCCCCTCCCCTCGCGAAGGGGAGGGACGGGGTGGGGTATTATTCTCACAATCGCGCTGTCCACTTCCGGCTTAGGCCAAAAATTATCAGCCGGCACTATTCGCATTATTTCCGGCCGGGCAAAATATTGCACTGATACGGCCAACAGGCTCATCTTGCCCGGCTTAGCCACAATCCTTTCGGCCACTTCTTTTTGGAGCATTAAAACCATTAATTCGGGTTTATGCTTGGCAGAAAGGAATTTTCTTAAAAATATTGAAGTTATATTATAAGGTAGGTTGGCAACAATCTTATATGAATCATGGATTATGAATAATGAATTATGAGTTTTATTTTTAAAATCTTTATTCTCTAATTTATTATTTAAAATACTTAATCCAAGAATATTCTCATTAATCACCTCCACATTTCTAATCCCCCGCGCTTTTAAGCCGATGCGCGATACTTCCGCCAGCTTATCGTCCAATTCAACCGCAATCACTTTCTTGGCCCTGGCCGCTAATCTGGCTGTTAAAAAACCCAATCCCGGCCCCACTTCTAAAACAATGTCGCTTTTTTTAAGTTCAGCCACGGCTATAATCTTATCATAAACATCTTCTTTAATTAAAAAATTCTGCCCGCGGGAACGGGCAGGCTTTATATGGTATAAATCGCACAACTGTTTTGTTTGCTTTAAAATGTCCATTAATGTTTATCTCTTATTACTTAGGACCATCGTTAAATTCAATACTTTTTATTAATTTATCATAAATATTAATATAGTTATCATTTTCCGCAGTTGTGAATAATGATAATCTTAAATATTTTCGCGAGCCAATTTTTATACTTGTTGTCTTTTCATACGCTCTTTGGTATTGATAAGAATTCTCATAAGAATCTTTATTATTAACTGTTAATTCTTTATCGGTTAAAGTTTTAACTTCTTCTTTGTCTGCGATTCTGAATTTATTAACATCATAATCATCGCTTGTTTCAATATATTGTATAAAAATTACGCTTTTGTCTTCAAGGATAAAATCCCTATTGGCATCAGTTAAATATACTACATTCGGCGAGGATTCATACTTTTTTATTTTCCAGTCAGAAGGATATGCAAATGAATAGTTATTCTCCGGAGAAATATATTTCCTCATATTATTTTCCGTAAGAATTGTATTATTTTCAACAATATTTTCACTTGAATATTCTGGCTTAATTATATGCTCATTAATTTTAGCTAAATCATTATTAGTTATGCCTAATCCTAATTTTCTCATAATATCAAAGGCGTCCTGAGGCCTGCCTAAATAATATCTTTTAAAATCATTCGGGTTTACATACCAGGCTTCGCCGTTATTCTCAACTTGCAACAAAATTCTACCGGCTAAATCTTTTGCCAATTTATTATCTATTATTAACTTTCCTTCTCCCTTAGGATTAAAATTATTTAACGCCTCCTCTTTATCCGTATAGCCATCGCTATCGGAATCCGGATTATTAATATCAGTTCCAATGCTTATTTCAATATTATCCGGCAATCCATCCTTATCAGTGTCTAAACCATTAAAATTCGCCTTTGCTAACGCTATTTTATTTATATCAATATTTTTTACGCCTAATCCTAAATCTCGCATTAAATTAAATGCGTCTTGAGGCCTGCCTAAATAATATCTTTTAAAATCATTCGGGTTTACATACCAGGCTTCGCCGTTATTCTCAACTTGCAACAAAATTCTACCGGCTAATCTTTCAGCTAAAACATTTTCCGCTGTTATTTTTTTAGCTAAAAATGATGAAATAAAAGTAATAATTAATAATATAACTAAAATATTTACCTTATAATTTTTCATAAATTAATATTAAAGTGATATGCCTATTATTCCTAATTGAATAGCCGGGCCAGGATAAACAGGGGTAGCAAATAAACCTAAAATTTGATAACCAATATTAACAGGCGTAATAGGCATAATTAATCCTACCGTTGGTATGCAAACTTGCGTGGCGCTAAAACCGAAAGGAATAACATACATAACGCTCACTATCGGATTAGCTTGACACAACGCGGCAACACATAATGGATTAGGTACTGGCGGCGGGGTACATACAGATACTGTTATTATCCTTCCGCCAACTTGAGTACCATAAGTAGTAATACCGGTAGCTTTGGCATTTATATCTATTAAATTTGATATTATAATAAAAATTAATAGCAATACTATTAACCAATAAAAATAATTCTCTATTTTTTTTAGTATATTAATTAACATAAAAAATTAATTTATAAAATAATTATTAATTTTACTTAATTATATCATATTTAAATTAATTTCTCTATATTTTAATCATAAAATATTAATCATCAGAGAGGCAAATGCCGCTAATATAAAAGTCCAATTTAAGCCCAAAAATATCAAAATTATAATAGCAACCATAAGCCGAGCAGGTTCGCGGCAATGAATTGGATAGTCCGTCCGGTAAATAAAGCCACAAATCCTTGGGACTGGCCACCGTTAAAATAATGAAATTTATACATATTTCACAACTATATTTATTAATTTTCCTTTTACAAATATTATTTTTACAACTTCTTTCCCATATAGCCACTTTTTTATTTTTTTACTGGCTAAAGCCTTGGCTTTGGCCTTGCTTTCGGAAATATCCGCGTCTACGGCAATAATATCTCTTAATTTCCCGTTAATCTGAATTACTAAATTTATAGTTTCGTCTTTAATTAATTTTTCGTCATACTTCGGCCAGTTTTGCCTGAAAATAGATTGCTCATATTTCTTTTTTTCAGCTTTATCCTCCGTAGCTTTAGCGAAGGAGGACCAAATATCTTCAGTAATGTGGGGAGCGAAAGGACTTAATAGAATTATGAATAATGAATAATGAATAATAAAAACTTCTTTTTCTTTTTCCAGTTCATTGGCCAGTATCATCATGGCGCTGATAGCGGTATTGAAACGAAAATTCTCAATATCTTCCGCCACTTTTTTAATAGTCTTGTGAAGCATACTCTCTATTTTCTTATTCATAATTCCTGATTCATGATTCATGATTCTTTCCCGCAATTTCCATACTTTCTCCAAAAATCTTCTCACGCCGATCACGCCCTTAGTATCCCAAGGAATTGCCTGATTAAACGGGCCCATAAACATCTCATATATTCTAAAAGTATCAGCTCCATATTTATCAACTACTTCATCCGGATTAATAACATTCCCGCGAGATTTAGACATTTTTTCTCCGCCTTCGCCTAAAATCATTCCATGCGAAGTCCTTTTTTTGTACGGCTCCGCGCCGCATTCTTTTGGAATTACCCCGATATCATACAAAAACTTATACCAAAAGCGGGAATAAAGAAGATGAAGAGTCGTATGCTCCATTCCGCCATTATACCAATCAACCGGCGCCCAATATTTTAATTTCTTTTTATCCGCTAATTCTTTTTTATTATTGGGATCAATATAGCGCAAAAAATACCATGAAGAACCCGCCCAATTAGGCATAGTGTCGGTTTCTCTTTTAGCGGGACTCTTGCATTTCGGACATTTAGCATTGACCCAATCCGTAATCGCGGCTAACGGAGATTCGCCGGTATCAGTCGGCTCATATTTTTCTATATCTGGCAATCGCCATTTATTTGTATTTAAAACTTCCTCTTCAGATGCCGGAACTATACCGCACTTTTCACAATGGTACATGGGAATTGGCTCGCCCCAATATCTTTGTCTGGAAAAAACCCAATCACGCAGCTTATAATTTATTTTTTTCTTGCCCATGCCTTTTTTCTCCAGCCATTCTGCCATTTTCTCTCGCGCTTCGCGGGATTTCATGTTTGAGTATTCCCCAGATTCAATAAGTATTCCATCGGCAATAAAATATTCGTGTCCTATAATATCTGATAATTTTTGGTGTGTTTCCTTGCCGGGTTTAATAACTTGCTTTATCGGCAGATTATATTTCTTCGCAAATTCAAAATCTCTTTCATCATGCGCCGGCACAGCCATGACCGCGCCCGTGCCGTAATAGCCCAAAACATAATCAGCGACAAACAAGGGTATGGCTTCGTTATTAAAAGGATTAATAGCTTTTATGCCTTTTAATTCCACGCCGGTTTTTTCTTTTGATAGTTCCACGCGCTTCAATTCCGTCTTATTCCGCGCTTTGATAATATATTTTTCCACCTCTTTGTAATTTGCAATTTTATTTTTTAATTTGGCTATCAATTTATGCTCCGGGGCAATAACAGCATACGTCATACCAAATACAGTATCCAGACGGGTGGTGTAGACACTAATGCTTATGCCATTGCGAGGAGCCGAAGGCGACGCGACAATCTCGGTTAAACCATCTTTACGAGATTGCTTCGCTTCGCTCGCAATGACAATGGACAATTCAAACTCCGCTCCTTCCGAACGACCGATCCAATTAATTTGCTGGGATTTTATTCTCTCCCAATAATCAACTTTTCCCAAATCTTTAATTAGCCGGTCGGCATAAGCGGTAATTTTCAACATCCATTGCTCTTTTTCTCTTTTTTCTACCTCGCCTCCGCACCGTTCGCATTTTCCGTCAACCACCTCTTCATTGGCAAGACCAATTTTACAATCAATGCACCAGTTAATAGGCATCTTATCTTTATACGCTAATCCTTTTTCATAAAATTTTAAAAATATCCATTGAGTCCATTTATAATATTCGGGGTCGGTGGTAATCACTTGCCGCGACCAATCAAAAGAAAAACCCAAACTTTTCAATTGTTTGGTAAAGGTCTTAATATTTTTCTTCGTGGTGATAGCGGGATGGACGCCGGTTTTAATGGCATAATTTTCCGAAGGCAAACCAAACGCGTCAAATCCGATAGGATATAAAACGTTATAACCTTCCATTTTCTTTTTACGCGCCAGAATATCCAAAGCCGTATAGCTTCGGGGATGCCCGACATGCAAACCCTCTCCGGAAGGATAAGGAAATTCAATTAATAAATAATACTTTTTTTTCTTATAATCATCCTCCGCTTTATATAACCCTTCTTCCTCCCATTTTTTCTGCCATTTGGATTCAATTTTTTTATGATTATATAATGGCATATTTGTATTAAAATTTTTAATATCTAAATTTTTGAAAATTATAGAATTAAGACATTGTTTAAAAATTAAAAATTATAAAATTAAAAATTAATTATAATCCCTACCGGCGCGTGGTCAGAGCCAATTATTTTATCCAAAATAAAAGCTTTTTTAACCTTATTTATTATATTAGCGGAAACTAAAAAATAATCAATCCTCCAGCCGATATTTCTGGCGCGCGCGCCAAAGCGGTAGCTCCACCAAGAATACTGTATTTTATTGCCGTTAAAATGCCGAAAGGTGTCAATGAATCCGGCCTTAATAAATTTATCCATCCATTTCCGCTCTTCATTAGTAAAGCCGGGATTGCCGATATTTTCCTTGGGATTGGTTAAATCTATTTCCTTATGAGCCACATTAAAATCACCGGTAATAATTAATGGTTTTTTTTTCTCCAATTTTTTAGCGTATTTTAAAAATTCTTTATTAAATTCCTGCTTATAATCCAAGCGCGACAATTCATGGTTGGCATTGGGAAAATAAATATTTAAAAAATAAAATTTATCAAATTCCAATGTTTGTAGCCGGCCTTCATCGTCAAATTTTTTTATGCCCATTCCCTTGCTTGGAAGTCTTGCTTCCAAGTTGCTTCCAAGTTGCTTAACCAATATGGCCGTACCGCTATAACCGGGACGTCGGGCCGAATGCCAATATTCCTTATATCTGGGAAAGTTAAATTTTTCTTTTAATACGGCTTCATCGCTTATCTTAATTTCCTGCAAAGCTAAAATATCCGGGCTGGCTGTTTTTAAAAAATTCAAAAAACCCTTCTTGACCGCCGCCCTGATGCCGTTTACGTTCCAAGATAAAAATTTCATAAATGTAAAAATAAATTTTATTCTTATTTTTATTCTTGTTCTTATTTTTTTTCTTTAATTATCTTCTGCAACCTTTTCACCCCCGCCCCACTGACTTTCATTGTCCGCTTCTTCTTTTTATCCCTTCGGCAATATTTTTTTTCAATGGCTGTCTGTAAATTATTTAATTTTTGATTATCCATAAATTATGTTATAATATTATCACTGGCAAACTCCATTAGAAAGGTATTGTTTGTAGTTAGCTTAAGCCACCGACTTAGCCAAAGGATTTTTTCTAACGGGGTAAATGCCTATATTAAATATAAAACATATATTATTAAACATCAATGGAGCAGATTAAAAATAAACCTTGGCATAAAAATTGGCTTGGCCGCATTTTGATAATAATAGGCGTTTTTATACTAATAATTCTTACCGCCTTTATATTTTTAATTATTGATATTATCAGGCATCCGCAAAATAAAAAAATAAGCAATAATATAACCGCCAATGAACCAAACCAAAAAATTGCCGAAGGGGGGGATAATTATTGGTTTGGATCAGCCAATCCTGAAATTACCATAGTTGAATTCAGCGACTTTGCCTGCCCCTATTGCGAACAATCTTATTCAAAAATACGGCAAATAAGCTTAAAATATAAAAATGAAGTAAAGTTAATTTATCGGGATTTTCCCTTAAGGCAGGCCTATTCCATTGACTTGGCTATGGCCGGACGTTGCGCCGGAGAACAGGGCTTATTCTGGCTGATGCATGATAAATTATTTCAAAACCAAGGAGTAAACACGGCCGATGAATTGATAAAATTAGCCAATCAAATCGGGGCGGATATAAATAAATTCACCGGCTGTTTAAATGGAAAAAAATATGCATTCGCTATCCAAAAAGACATTGCTGACGCCGAAAAATTAGAGGTAAGCGGAACTCCCACCTGGTTTGTGAACGGAAATAAAATAGAAGGCGATTTGCCGCTTGATTTATGGGAAGAGATTATTAATATGAGATAATTGAGATTATTGTGCTTATTGTGATTATTAAGATATTAACAATTCTATCCTAATAATCCTAAATATCCCAAAAAATTTAAAAATCTCACAATTAAATATGGTTCAAATAAGGATACATGGGCGCGGAGGGCAAGGAGTGGTAACCGCGGCGGAATTAATCGCTATGGCCGCTTTTGCTGATGGAAAAATTTCACAGGCCTTTCCTTCTTTCGGCGTGGAAAGAACCGGAGCGCCGATTGAAGCTTTCGCCAGAATTGACAATAAGCCGATTAGGACGCGCGAACATGTCTATCATCCGGATGTTTTGATTATCCAAGACCCGACGCTTCTGGATTCTGTTGACGTGGCCAAAGGATGCGATAATAACACTTTGGTGATTATAAATACCGCCAAGCTCAAAAAAGAAATAAAAATAAATTTGCCCCCAAAAAATATTTTCAATGTTGATGCCACTAAAATAGCGCTGGCAATAATCGGCAAAAATCTTGTTAACACCACTATTTTGGGAGCATTTGCCAAAGCCACCGGTTATGTTAGCTTAAATTCTTTGGAAAAGGCCATTAAGGAAAAATTTAAAGACAAAGGGGAAAGTATTATCACAAAAAATATAAATGCCATTAGGCAATCGTATAAACTATAAATATAAATTATGAAAATTAACATAACAGCCAAGCCGGGTACAACCATAAAAAATAAAACCGGCGGGTGGCGGACATTTATTCCGTCTACCGATTATAATAAATGCACCAGTTGCGGCACTTGCGCCAAGGTTTGTCCCGAGGGCTGTATCGCTATGGAAAATATTAAGGCGCATAAAAAAGAAAAACCGGTAACGGATTACGATTTTTGCAAAGGCTGCGCCGTCTGCGCCGTGGAATGCCCGATTAAGGCGATAATTATGAATTTAGATGAAAAGTAATCAGTAAAATTTTTGTAATTTTTAATTTTATAATTTTATAAATAATTTTTAATGATTTAATTTTTAAAAATTTAAAAATTAGAATTTATTTAAAAATTACAAATTACAAAATTAAAAATTGTGACAAATTATGAAAAAAAATAAATTTAAATCCCAACCATCCCAAATATTAGAAGGTTCCCATGCCATTGCCCTGGCTATAAAAAATATCCGGCCAGCGGTCGTTTCCGCTTACCCCATCACTCCGCAGACCCATATCGTGGAAGATCTGGCAAAATTTAAAGCAGATGGCGAAGCTGATTTTAAATACGTGAGGGCGGAAAGCGAATTCACGGCCGCCTCCATCGTAGCCGGGGCGAGCGCCACCGGCGCGCGCGTTTATTCCGCTACCAGCTCCCAAGGGCTTCTTTTAATGACTGAAGTTATATTTAATATTGCCGGCATGCGCCTGCCGGTGGTGATTACTTGCGCCAATAGGGGCGTATCCGCGCCCATTACCATTTGGAACGACCAGCAAGACGCGATAACCATCAGAGATGCCGGCTGGATAATGCTGTTTGCGGAAAATCATCAGGAAGCGGTTGACCAGCATATTATGGCTTATAAGCTGGCGGAAAATTTAAAACTGCCGGTAATGGTTAATATTGACGGCTTCACTCTGACTCATACTTATGAGCCGGTATTTATTCCGGATAGAAAACAAATAAAAAAATATCTGCCTGATTACCAGCCGGCAAAGGGGCAGTATCTTGATGCGGCTAATCCGGTTACTTTGGGCTCTTTTGCCCAGCCGTCTTATTATATGGAAATCCGGCAGGACCTCCATAATGATTTAATGAGCGCGCTTGATTTGGTTAATAAGGAATATGAAAAATATCATAAACAAATCCGTCATCCTGAACAGAGTGAAGGATCCCGCGGATCTAAAACTCAACCTGATTCTTCCCCTTCGGCGCGACTCGGGGTCAGAATGACAATAGAGAATAACGGACTGCTTGAATACTACGGGCACAAGCATCCTAAAATTATTTTAATCGCCATGGGATCGGTAGTCGGCACTATTAAAGACGCGGTTGATGAAATTAATGATAAAATCGGCTTCCCCAATGCGGTGGGAGTGTTGAAAATAAAATGCTTCCGGCCCTTTCCATCCGCAGCGGTACTGCAAATATTAAAGAATTGCAAATATGCCGGGGTGATAGATAAATCCATATCGCTTGGCTCAATCGGACCGCTCGCTCTGGATGTTAAAACAGCCGCCCAAGGAAATATAAAAACCATTATCAGAAGTTTTATTGTCGGCTTGGGCGGACGCGATGTTACTAAAAATATAATTAAAAAAATTATAAAAAAAATTAAATCCGTTGGCGATGGAGCAAATTTTATTGGGAATTAAAATAATTCACACTTTCACAATTCCTAATTCATTATTCATAATTTAAAATCATTATGAAAAAACTTCCTAACATCATTACCCTGTTATTTCTCTTTATTTTCGCTCTCCAATTAACCAGTTTGGTTTTTTTAACAATTATGCCGAAAATCAGCCGAGCGGATGATGGCGGGAAAACAAATATTAATTTTACTCCGCAGGTGGAACTTGGAAAATTTAAAAAGGATGTTGCCGTGCCGGTCACCGGCAATACCCTGGGCGAATACATATTGGAAATATATAAATACGCGGTGGGGGCGGTGGGAATTATCGCCACGGTGGTGATGATGTTCGGCGGCATCTTGTGGATTGTCGCCGGAGGCAACGCGGAAAGAATCGGCAATGCCAAGTCCTGGATCGGCGCCGCTTTGACCGGCTTAATTTTAGTAATGACATCTTATTTAATTTTATACACCATAAATCCGGCGCTGGTGGAATTTAAGACGCTTAATATTACTAAAGTAGAAGAAAATAAAGGCTTTGTTTATTATCCAGCGGCTCTTTGGAAATGCGGTTATCCGTCAGAATGCCAAAGTATTGATACCAATTGGACATTTATAGATAATTCAAAATGCGATGAACTTAAAATTCCCAAGCCGACTGATCCGGTTTGCCCGAAACCTAAAGATTATGTTTGCTGTTATCAATACGGCCCCAAACTGGGGGGTAGCTGGTCATATGATGATAAAATTTCTCAACAAACAGGAGACGCTTCGGCTTCGTTAAATTTATTGCTTGGTTGCATGAGAAATAAATTGCCGGTTCAAGTCGGCAGAATAAGTTCCATCAGCGACAGTAATTATGTAAATAATTTAGGGCCTTGCAATAGCACTACCTCTTGTCCTTTGGATAAATGCGTCCATGAATGCGCCGGTTGCCATTATGGCGGAGGTATTCCTAACGCTAAATCTATGGCAGTAGATTTTGGCGATGAAGAAAACGCTAAATGGATTAAAACGGCCGCGGAAGAATGCGGCGCCGGATTTATAAAAAATGAAGGCGATCATATCCATGTCAGCACAGAAGACTGCCTGAAAAATTAAAAAAATAAATTTTCCATAATTCCTAATTCATAATCTTTATGAAAAAAATCGCA
>Ga0210028_1002999_pt1 | contig 13049 bp, 9 predicted proteins | sample CryGeymeta201513_FD_185468 | JGI IMG/M metagenome (GOLD analysis project Ga0210028, IMG submission 185468) | Groundwater microbial communities from Crystal Geyser aquifers in Utah, USA - Crystal Geyser metaG 2015-13 (SPAdes) (version 2) | ecosystem: Environmental > Aquatic > Deep subsurface >...
GCAGTTCCGCAACGCAGCGCGATTGCGGCTCGACGGGGCTCGGCACCGCCGCGTTTGGCATGCAGCTTGCCAGGCAGTGGATGGCCGCGGCTTGTTGGCTTGAGCATTGCGCACGAATCGCATGCGCTACCGTTTGGCAACGTGCAGGAGCCCGTGTCTGGCTCCAGCCATTCGCGGATTGCGCGTGCTACAGCCATCCGTCGGCTGCCAATCTTGACGACAATGGTTGCAACTGCGTGGCATAACGCTTCCAAGCGCCCACGCTGGCCTGATCGATTGCACCATGAATGCGTCCGCTACTGGCGGTCGCCACGGCGGCACTACGTTGCTCAATGCGAATGCACTCCTGCTCGGAAGACAAGCCGATGAACTGCAACGCGCGATCGATAGTGGTATCGGGAGCCGTCACCATGGCTTCATAGCCAATGTCATGGATGCGACCCGGAAGGACACTGTGCCAGTGCTGCATCAGTTTTCGATAGCAATCGTAGTACTCGCCAAGTTCCTGCTGATCGTAAGAATAGGGACAGGCATCGGAAAACAGTTCGCGCAGGTTGGATAGCCCGGTATCAAGCGGGTGCCGCACCACGTGCAGAAATCGCGCATGTGGCAGGGCCATGGCGATGTACCCCAAGTTGACGAAATTCGATGGCAACTTGTCGGTAAAAATCGATTGTGCGCCGCGCCGCCACTGGGTAGCCTGCAAATAGCCCTCGCCAATCACGGCGAAATCTGCGTAATTCAACCGAGTCGCCACAGTCAAGTCGAGCGCGCCGCGGCCATGGTGGTTGCTGGCCAGTCTCAGCTGGGCCGGGAAGTCGTATAGCTCGCCAGCGGCAGCAATCCGTGAATGGCCCGAAAGCATGCGCTCCAGCAAGCTGGTACCGGAACGATGCATGCCCACGATGAATATCGGCGTGATCACGCCATCACATCGCGGCTCGACGTGCGCTGGTGCAACACGCGCAGTGCGCAGATGCGCAAACAGTGCCCTGGTATCAGCAGAGCGATATTGCAGGGTGGTGCGTTTGGCAGCCCATGCATTTTGCAGCGCACTCCACGCCTGTTCATGCTCACCAAGGTCATCAAGTTCCTTGTGCAAGGCGAATCCGAGAAATGCTCTGGCATTCATTGCAAGCGAGGCATTCAAAAGCAATCGACGTAATGTAGCGACATGATTGCTCTTGGATGTCTGTCGACGCAATCGCGATTGCAGCCAGTGCGCCTGCGCGAACTCCGGCGCTGCGCGAAGACATGCCTGGAGATCATCTTCCGCCTCTTGTATGCGCCCAAAATAGCTCAATACTTGGGCGCGGTTGAAGCGAAAGCGTGGATTTTTTGGTTGCTTCACCAGCGCGCGGTTCAGCAAAGATAGCGCAAACGGCTGGTCGCCAACTGCGCTGAGCATCGCAGCCATATCTGAGCAAAGTTGCGAATCATCGCTGCTATTCAGGCGCCGGTTCGCGCACAGCGAACGAATCAAGCCAGATTCACTGAATGTGCGCAATCGAAGGGCTACAGGTAGCAGCTGACTTGCATCTGCGGCTAACACGTTGGCCGCGGAAGCGGCGGCCATACGTGCTTTGCGATAATCATCGTTACGCGATAGCGCAGACGATAGTGCCACCCAACCTGCACAATCGTCCGGATGCACACTTAACCAATGTTGCAGCACATCAATGGCATGTGACGGTTGGTTGGACTGCAGCGCGGCATCCGCGCGTTGCATGACGTCGGTGCGAGTTGGAAACGGCGCTTCAGGCATCACAGTGGCAGCCGGCTTGCACGATAGTATCCGGAATTATCGCAAGAAAGCGAAAAAAATGCGGCCGCCCGAAGGCGGCCGCCAAATACACGTGAAGCGCGGGTAAGCGCTTCTCTGCAACCATCAGAAATCGTACTGAACGAGGAACCGTACCGAACGCGGGTTCTGGAACGCGGTCGGGGTGAGGTAGCTGGTGTCGAACAACGGGTTGTTCGCTCCATCCTCACCAAACTCGTCAACCTGTGTCACCTGTCGTTTGTTGAACACGTTGAACACATCAACCTTGAGTGTCAGCCCGTCCACATACGAAGGTTGATACTGCACGTTGAGATCAACCTGCCATGTCCACGGCGTACGTCCGACGCTGCCGCGCGGAACGATGGTGGTATCCAACCCATCGGGATCGTCTACACCCCGCGGCGCGCACGAAAAGTAACTCGCACCATAGCCGATCGGGTCATCAGCGAACACACCGATACAGTTTTCCGGGCGGCCGGACTGTACCAGCAAGTTGCTGCCGATCGAAATCTCGTCGGTGACCTCGTAAGCGCCAAACAACTTGAAGCTGTGGCGACGGTCATTGGGCAAGTTTCCTTCGGAACCGACAACCAATTCGGGGTAGTCGAAGTCTTGTGTGGTGCCGGTATCATCCTGACCGATGTCCGACTTCACGCCACCTTCGGTGTTGCCCCAGTTATGCGACCACGTGTACGAGCCCTGCAGGAAAAGACGATCCCAGTTTCCTTCGAAGAATACCTCGCCTGCCAAGTAGCGACGTTTGGCCTTGGGGCTGATCACGTCGCCCGGTACCTCGATGAACTCCAGGGTGCCATTGCCGTCGACGTCCGTGAATATCTGCAAATCGCGGCCCGGGTTGAACAGATGGCAAAATGCGAATGCTGGGTTGAACGGGTCGAAATCCAAACCGTTGTCCGCTGCAAATTGCTCGATCGGGCGCGAGTCGCAGGTATCGTCAATGGCTCGCTTGAGGTCACGATAGACACTGCGGAAGCCGACTGAGAAGTTATCGGTCATCTGCTTTTGAACGCCGAGAATGAACTCGTCCTGATATTGCGGATCGAGGTTTTGCGATGCGATGGTGCGGGCGTCCTTGGCAACACCGAACTCATTGTTCAGGAATTGAACATCAGTGATTGGGGTAAGCCCGGTCGGTGCGCCGGTAACGGGGTCAACTCCCGTAAACTGGAAGAACTGTTGGCTGAACAGGGACGCACTAGCGCCACGCACAGCGACTGTTGCGGTAAGGGGCAGAGCGTAGCGTCCGTAGTTGCCAAACACCTTGAGCGAGGAATCGCCATTGACATCCCACGAGAAGCCGACACGCGGCTGGAACTGATCCTTGACGCTGACGAACGTTTCACCTGCGCCATTCTTGTTTTTGAAGTCGTCCAGGCGCACACCAATCTTGGCAATCAGGTTCGGGGTGATGCTCCACGCGTCCTCAAGGTAAAACGCTTGTTGTTCAACCTTTACCGAGGCCCCAGTCTGGAACACGCGCTGCCTCACGATGTCGCCAAACGTGCCAGAGGTCTGATAACGCCATTGCGCGCCACCGGAAAAGGTCTCGCCATCGACCGACTTGAAATCATCGCGGTCGTAGCCAAAACGCAGCAGGTGATCGCCGAGCGTCCACTCAACGTCGACCCGGAACTGGTCGCGTTGGTCCTTGGCGTCGGGACGCCCAAGGAACGGAACGAAGCTACAACCAATGATGGCTGGCGTCGTGCCATTGCGCACGCTGGTGCGAATATCGGTAACGACCGGACAGCCCTCCACCGGGCCACCGACGATGCCGCTGTAGCGCTGTTCGACGCCGGCTGCAGAAACGCCGAAGTTCTTGCGCTTTGACTCGCCGTGGCCGTAGAGCGCGGAAACGGTCAGGTCATCGGTGAGGTAGCCGGTATAACGAAAGACATAGTTTTCACCACCGACTTCGTTGCTGTCGATGCCTTGGAAATCGCCACGCTCAGGCCGGCTCGACGGGTTCGCCTCGGTACCAAAATTGGTGCGGAAATACGCCACATCATTCTTGGTCGTATCGGAGAATGCGGTGAACTCCAGCAAGTGATTGTCCGAGATGTTCCAGTCAACCTTTGCCAGCCAGGTCGGTGCGCGACTGTTGTTGGCGATATTGGAACCGCCGGTTGCGCCATTGAACGTACCGGGGAAGCTGTCGCTCTTGGCGCGCTCGAACTGGAACAGCCCGTAGATGAACAGCTTGTCGGGAACCAATGCGCCACCGGCCCAGGTACCGTAGGTTGCGGTCCAACCTTGGTCACGCGAATTGTCGGAAATCAGTCGGCCATCGTTGTAGAACACATCGCGGCGACTGCTGGTCAGCGATTCCGGCGTCCAGAACACGTTGCCGCCGGCATGGAAATCGTTGGTACCGCGCTTGGTGACAATGTTGATGACGCCGCCCAGCGAGCGGCCAAACTCAGCGCCGTAGCCACCGGTCTTGACCTGTTGCTCGGCGATTGCCTCAAACGGAATCTGCGCAAAATTGGTGTTCTTGAAGGCGTTGGTGATATTGAAACCGTTGACGAAATAGGCGTTCTCGGCTACCGACGCGCCACCGAATGAAGCAAGGTTGCCGAACGCGGCGTCACCGCGCACAGTACCCGGTGCCAACAGCGCGACGTTGGTGATGTTGCGCGCCACCGGAATCTTGGCAATTTGTTCGGCGGTCAGGACGGTAGTCGACTCCACCGATGACACGTCGATCGGGTTGATGCCGGTGCTGGTCACTGTCAACGCATCGAGGCGGGTCGCACCAACTTCGCCAAAGTTGACCGGCGTACCGGTACCGACCGAAACGGTGATGTTTTCGCGAACCGAAGTCTCGCCACTGGTACTGCGCCGCGTGATGGTGTACGTGCCGGTCGGAAGCTGCGCAGCACGATACGAACCGTCACGACCGGCCTTGATTTCACGGTGAATACCGGTGGCCGGATTGTCGATGACAATGATATCGCCAGCCGCTGCCTGACCAAACACCGCGCCAGATGTGTTGGACTGCGCCACTACGCTGCTGGCCAAGCAGATGCCGAGCGCGAAGCTCAATGCATTGCGCTTGAAAGCCCGTTGGTTCCGTTTGAATTGCATTGCTTGTCTCCCCAGAGAAGAAATGGACTACATCCGAGATGTCCTGATCTTGATCTTGCGCGACCATGACCACCGGACTATACGCCTAAACGAAAAGTAAACGAAAGTCCCGAACACCCCGGAATTCATGCCTTTTGGTACAGCGTTTTTCGCGCCGATGCCGTTCGTGCGCCGCCCGGGCGCTGGCGTGCCGACGTTTTCGCCAAAGCCCAAGATGCACGAATGCGGTTTTTGCTGGGAGTTCTTGCCAAGATGGCTGCACGTTTCCGTAGTGGGCAGAGCGCGGCGAAATCCATCACGACAGTCGCCCACACGGGAATCAGTGCCTTTGTGGGAGCTGGCCTTGCCGATTGTGCTTTTATGGAAGCCGACCTGCCGGCGAACAGCGTTGCGAAGCTTCGCGCGCAGGCGCGCTCCCACACAAGTCGATCAGCGTTCTTCGCAGGAACCCTGCCAGATCAAGTCTGAGGCAGGTTGTGTGAGCGACCAAGCGCAGCGTCGGGGCGCTGCGCAACCAAGAAATGCAGGCCCAGGTGTGACCTACGAAAGGCCAGGCTCGGCTGCGGTTGCTCAGTGCCCTGCTTCTTTTTGGTGCCCGAAGGCCAGCACATAAACCGCATCGTCGGCCAGCTCGTGGCGGTACAGCGCCACGTAGCCGCAGTCCCCGAACGCTATGACCAGTTCGCGCAGATCGATCAGCTCGGGTAACGGCCGGCCCATGTCCGGCGTTTTTTCCAGGGGCAGGAGTTGCCGATCAATAACCTGGCCGGCCCGCTTGGCCGTTTCGGGGGCCTTGCCGGTCAGGAACCGGCGACAGCGCTCCAAGCCCTGCGCCGCCCCTTCCGTGACGATTATTCGTAGCACCCAGGCGCTGTCTTTTCGTCATCGGTGCCCCACGTGTTCAACCAAGTGCGGACTTCCGCGCCGCTCAGGTGGCGCCCGGTGTCCTGATAGGCGGCCCACGACGCCAAGGCTTCCTGTTTGAAGCTCTCGCGCGCTTCTTCGCGCTGCACGTACTGTTCGATTGCTTCGAGCATGATCCAGTGCGCCGAGCGCCGACGCTGGCTGGCGAGCTGCTGGACGCGGCCTTTCAGGCCATCGTCGATCTTGAGCGATGTCGCCATGGCTGGGACTTTATTACACGGTAATACCTGACGCCAATGTAACCCCTGCCTGCTGCACGGTCCATTGGCGTGCTTGGCCCGCGCTAAAGCAGGCGCACGTAGACCTCAGCGGCGTTGCCGATGCCGCACCGGCGGCAGCAGAGGCCGGAACGGTCATGCCTGTGTGCCTGCCGTTGCGGGTGAGCGAAACCACGAAGGCCGCCTTTCGGCGGCCTTCGTTTCGAATGCATCACTGGACGCTGCGGCTTACATCGCCTTGATCAGCTCATCGCCAAACTCGGAGCATTTCACCAGCGTTGCGCCCTGCATCAGGCGGGCGAAGTCGTAGGTGACGCGCTTGTTGCCGATGGCGGTGTCCATGGCAGTGATGATGGCGTCGGCGGCTTCGGTCCAGCCCAGGTAACGCAGCATCATTTCGCCGGACAGGATCAGCGAGCCGGGGTTGACCTTGTCCTGATCGGCGTACTTGGGGGCGGTGCCGTGGGTGGCTTCGAAGATCGCGTGGCCGGTGACATAGTTGATGTTGGCACCGGGCGCGATGCCGATGCCGCCGACTTGCGCGGCGAGTGCGTCGGACAGGTAATCGCCGTTGAGGTTGAGCGTAGCCACCACGTCGTACTCGGCCGGCCGCAACAGGATCTGTTGCAGGAAGGCATCGGCAATCACATCCTTGATGACGATGCCGGCGCCGGGTTTGCCGGTGGGGATCACATGCCACGGCCCGCCGTCGTGTTCCACCGCGCCGAAGTGGTCGCGCGCGGTCTGGTAGCCCCAGTCGCGGAAGCCGCCTTCGGTGTACTTCATGATGTTGCCCTTGTGCACCAGGGTCACCGACGGCCGTTTGTTGGCGATGGCATATTCGATGGCGCTGTGCACCAGGCGCTCGGTGCCGAGGAACGACACCGGTTTGATGCCAACCCCCACCTGTACCGGCAGATCGCGGTGCGGCGCGCCGATGCCTTCCAGCACCCGCTGCCAAGCGGTGGTTTTTTCAGCGGTGCCGAAGCGAATCTTGGCGAACGCCTGCGGAAACTCGCGCGCGAAGAAGTCGAGGATCTTCTGGGCATCAGCGCTGCCACTGGGCCACTCGATACCGGCGTAGATGTCCTCGGTGTTCTCGCGGAAGATCACCATGTCCACCTCACCAGGCTTCTTGACCGGCGAGGGCACACCTTCGAACCAGCGCACTGGGCGCAGGCAGACATAAAGGTCGAGCATTTGCCGCAAGGCGACATTGAGCGAGCTCATGCCGCCGCCGATCGGCGTGGTCAGCGGTCCCTTGATACCGACCAGATAATCGCGCACTGCCTGCACGCTGGCCTCGGGCAACCACTCGCCAAAGGTGTTGTTGGCTTTTTCGCCGGCGTAGATTTCAAGCCAATGGATTTTGCGTTTGCCGCCGTACGCTTTGGCGACCGCGGCATCGAGCACGCGCACGCTGGCGCGCCAGATGTCCGGGCCGGTGCCGTCACCCTCGATGAACGGGATGATCGGGTTGTTGGGCACCTGTAGCTTGCCGCCGCTGAGGGTGATCCTGGCGCCGCCTGCGGGCGCTACGGGGATGAAATGGGCCATGGGTTACTCCCGAGGGTGAACGGTGCCGCGCCGATGCCTCTGGCACGGTGGGATGCTGCGGTTGCCTTTGAAAAACGCTCTATTGTCGCGGTTCTTGCGCCCGAGGTGAAGCGGCAAACAACGACATTGCGTCGATCGAGGCAAGCGCTGAGTAACTGGGGTTTCGTCATTCCAGCGACAGGCTCTGGATTCCGGCTTTCGCTGGAATGACGCAAAGCGTGGCGTGGGTAACCGCCAACCCGTGTGCGGCGCCCCCACCTCCAGCCGCCGCGCTACAAGTTCGGCTTTCTTTTGCGAACGTTGCGACCTTTGCGGGCCACTCGCTGTCCCCGAGGTTACATCTTCAAAACGCGGTAGTCGTGTGCTGGCACCCGGACGCGTTATGCTTGTCGATTGCCTGCACGATTTTGTATCGCATGGACAGTCAGGAATTGCATCGCTTGTTGACGCGCGAGCCGTGGCGGCAGCACTTCGACCCATCACTGCTGCATCGCGGCCTGGATCTGGTGCGCGCCGGCGAAGTGCGGGTGCTGCAACACGTGGCTGGTGAGAGCGGCGATGATGTCTGGTTGGCGCGTATTGGCCGCAATGTCAGCAACAGCTTTGAATGCCAGGTCGAGGCGCCGCCTGCCGGCAGCCAGGCCGGCGTCCGCCTGTCGTGCGGTTGTCGGCGGCAGGCGCTGTGCGAGCATGCGGCGGCCTTGCTCACCTATATGAGCCTGGTCCCGGCGAGCAGTTGGTTTCATGCCGACGATGAATCCGCGATCTCCGGCGGCGCCACGCTGGCGCGCTGGGATCGCTGGTTCGACGAGGTGTCCACCCGCACCCGGCGGCCGGCGACTGCGGCCGCGCAGCGGGTGTTCGGGCTGATGTTGCGTGGCCAATCGCACCCTGAGTATTCGATCACCGCGCCCTGGAAATCGCCCGAACCGCACTTGGCTTCGATCCCGCGGCTGTTGGCGGCGCCAGTGTGGCTGCGACCGGGCAAGCGTGGCGATGCACTGGTCGACCCACAGGGGTTGCACTTGAGCGAGATGGGTGCGGAACCGGCACCCGCGGAAGGTTGGCCCGACGAAGCACTGGGCGCGCTCAGCGTGCTGTTGAGCGATGCCGATGTCAGCCATGGTGCGTTGCGGCTTACCGCGATCACGGCGCGCCAGCACGAGCACGCCATGGAGCAATTGATGGCGCGCTACCCGGTCTATTTTGAGAAGGCCAGTGCCGGCGCCTTGCGCCGGGCCGAAGACCGGCAACTGCAATTGCGCTGGCAAGACCAGGACGACGGCAGCCAGCGCTTGGCCGTGGCCATCGCCGATGGCGACCACCTGCACCTGCTGCGCGCCGCGAACTACTGGTACGTCGATGGCAAAACCCGCTGCTACGGCCGTGTGCAGGGCAATGCCAATCTGCTGGAAGCACTCGCCGATGCGCCGAATCTGGAACCCGAGGAGGTCGCCGGTTTCAGCACCCATGTCGCCAGCCGTGGCGCCACGCTGCAATTGCCCGCCCCCAACCCGCGCGGAACGGTTGCACTGCTGGAGCAGCCGCCGATGCCGGTGCTGGTGTTGCGGCGGGTGCGCAACTGGCCGGTCAACAGCCACGGCCACATGGTGAACAAGCGCATCGAAGTGGGTTGCGCGCGGTTGTTTTTCGACTATGGCCCGGCTCGCGTCGACGCCATGGACTATCGTCCGGTAGTGCGCAAGATGCAAAACGGCACGGTCTATGAAGTCGTGCGAACCGCGCTTGCCGAGCAGGCAGCAAGCAAACGCCTGCACGACAGCAAGCTGGTGGATGCCGTCGAGCTGTATTACCAACAATCTGGCGGATATGCGGTGGTGGAGCACGGCGACTGGGTGTTGTCGCTCGGCGCACGCAAGCCGCCCGCGGCACCGGAAGCCTGGCAGCCGGTATTGCAGCAACTCACGCAAGCCGGCTTTCGCATTGAGTTTGCCGATGACTTTCCGCGCGATCGGTTGGTGCAAACCGGCGACTGGCATGCCGAACTGGCGGTCGATGGCAACGGCTGGTTCGACCTGCAGTTGGGTATCGAGGTCGACGGCGAGCGCATCGATCTGTTGCCGATTCTGCGCCGCGTGCTGGCCGATCCGGAGTTTCCGCAGCAACCTTACCCCGGCGAGAAGCCCGACGCCACGTGGCGAGTGCTGGTCGACGAACAGCGCAGCGCCGAGCTGCCGTTGCAACGCCTGCGCGAGCTGACCGAACCGCTGCTGGAATGGCTGCAATCCGAAACCGGCCCATCGCTGCGCCTGCACCGCACCCAGGCTGAGAATCTGGCGCGGCTAGCTGATCGCGATGTGCTGCACTGGCGCGGCGGCGACATGCTGCGTGCGCGTATCGACAGCCTGCGCGCAAGCGCACGCCGCGAAATCGACACGCCGGATGGGTTCACCGCGCCGCTGCGGCCGTACCAACGCGAAGGCTTGGCGTGGCTCGACTTCCTCGCCGATGCAGGCCTCGGCGGCGTGCTCGCCGATGACATGGGGCTGGGCAAAACCGTGCAAGTGTTGGCGCATCTGCTGCTGGAAAAACGCGGCGGACGCCTCGACCAGCCGGCGCTGGTGGTGTGTCCGACCAGCCTGGTCGGCAACTGGCGCGACGAGGCCGCGCGCTTCACCCCGGAACTGCGCGTGCTGGTGATCCACGGTGCCGCCCGCGCCGACGCCTACGACGACATCGGCAACAACGATGTGGTGATCACCACCTACCCGCTGTTGCCACGCGATCGCGAACGTTTGATCGCGCAGCAATTCAGCCTGTTGATCGTCGATGAAGCGCAGGCGATCAAGAACGCGCGCAGCCAGGCCGCGCAGGTGGTGCGCGAGATTCCGGCGCGGCGGCGTCTGGCGATGACCGGCACGCCGCTGGAAAATCACCTCGGCGAATTGTGGGCGCAATTCGATGCGGTGGAGCCGGGCCTGCTCGGCAGCGAACGCCAGTTCACCCGGCTGTATCGCACCCCGATCGAAAAACAGGGTGACAGCGAGCGTCAGCAGCGCCTGAACCAGCGCATCGGCACCTTGCTGTTGCGCCGTCGCAAGGAAGATGTGCTGTCCGATCTGCCGGCGAAAACCGAAATCGTGCGGCGCATCGAACTGGAAGGCGATCAACGCAACTTCTACGAATCGCTGCGCCTGGCGCAGCACGAGCGGGTGCGCGAAGCGGTGCGTGAACGCGGCCTCAACCAGTCCGGCATCATCGTGCTCGATGCCCTGCTCAAACTGCGGCAGGTATGTTGCGACCCGGGCCTGGTCAAGCTGGCCAGTGCCAAAAAAGTGAAAGCCTCGGCCAAGCGCGAGGCGTTGCACGAACTGCTCGAAGGCTTGCTCGGCGAAGGCCGGCGGGTGCTGCTGTTCTCGCAGTTCACCGAAATGCTGGGCAAACTCGCCGCCGACTTCGACGCACGAAACACACCTTACCTGATGCTGACCGGCGACACCCCAGGGCGGCTGCGCAGTGATCTGGTGCGGCGCTTTCAGGATGGTGCAGTGCCGCTGTTCCTGATCAGCCTCAAGGCGGGCGGCGTTGGCCTCAACCTCACCGCCGCCGATGCCGTCATCCACTACGACCCGTGGTGGAACCCGGCGGCCGAAGCGCAGGCCACCGATCGCGCCCACCGCATCGGTCAGGACAAACCGGTATTCGTGTACAAGCTGATCTGTGCCGGCACCGTCGAGGAAAAAATCCAGGCTTTGCAGGCGCGCAAATCCGACCTCGCCCGTGCCGTGCTCGAAGGCGGCGCCAGCCAGCGGCTGCGCTTCGACGAAGCCGACATGGCCGAGCTGTTTGCGCCGTTGCAGTGACTACACTCGATGTTGGCGGGATGGCGGGGCAACGCGCGCAGTGCGCCATCGTGCGGCTTGTCAGCGCGGGTCAAGCCGCGTAGCGGCGGGCCCGACCGTGCTAGCGTCGACGGATCACCCTTGCGCCGCCAACATCCGTCCGGCGTACTCCGCAAACACGTTACGAATGCTCGTGGCCGAGGACAGCGCGCGGCTGCTGGCGCTGTTTGCGGCGCTCAGTTCCAGTGCCGCGGCGGAGTAGAGCTGGCGTTCGACCAGTCGCTCGCACAAAATCTGATAGCGCTGGGCGTAGGATGCAGCGCGAAACTCATCGAACACCCGGAAGTGCGGTTCATCGCAGCGTACGGCCGCGAGCGATGCGTCGCATTCTTCCAACAGCATCAGCCAGGCGAGAAACGGTGGCCGTGGGTCGGACTGCATGCTGGGGTTCAGCAGCGCGGCACTGGTTTCGCGAACGTGGTTGCGGCCGGGGCGAGGTTCGTCGCTATAGGCGCCGTGATGATGTGCCACCCACAGGTCGGCAGCGGAGCCGATCGCTTCTTCGCTGCGATTGTTGAAGTTGTTGCCGAAAGAGCCGACTTGCGATTTGAACTCGAACACCGCCAATAACCGGCGTTCGTGGATCACCAGTACATCCCAGTTTTTGGTGGCGCGAAAAAAACCGGGCAATACGAGTTGGGACTTGCGTGTGTACACGGCCGATGCCGGCAACCCGCAATGCGCGCTCACGTGCTCGACCAAGCCAACAAACCCATCCATGTTCTTGCCGCCGACCACGGCATCGCGCGCACCACCCTGTCGCTTTGAGATGGTGTTTTCCCCGCGTGCACGCCAAAACTGGCGCACGGCGTCGCTTACCCGCGCATCGAAATCACGGGGTAACAGCGAAGGTTAAATGCGCGTGCCTTGCGCCGCTGCACCGTTACCTGGGCTGTATCGGCAATCCGACGCACAGGCGCTGCCTCCGATGGGCTCACGCCGTACAGAGCGAAAACCGGGGCGTCGATGACGGCCTGATCTTGCGCGCTGGCAGCCGCAATCAATGCCATGCGCAGCGCCTCCGACACCTGCCCCCACTGCGGCAATCGAATGCGCCGCAGGTACTGCGCCTGGAAGCGCAGGAAACCTCCCGCCATACGGGTGCAATAAGCGGCTACGGTCATGACCGTAATCGACGAACGCAGCACCGTCTGCAATGCGCGCAAGTCCCAGACATCAGACGTGATGTAGTACAGGTTGTGATGCGGGTAGTACCGTCCCGGATCGAGTACCACCATGGATTCACCCTTGATGTCCGGAATCAGCAGCTTGTGTTGCTGCGCCAACGCCGGGTAGATGCGGTCAATGGTGCGATACCAGGCATCCCCACTGCGCAGGGCTACATGACGGACAGCAACGGCGCTTCGGTGCTGTTCAAGATAGGCGGCGAAGCGTGGGTAGTCCGCCAAATTCGGAGGGTGTGCAGAATTTTGTGTAAACGGCATTTCGGTTTATTGCTGAGGGAGTCGTCCCTCGAACTGGATCGTAAAGCGGTTCAGTGCAACTCCACCGCGCGCACGGCACGGCGAAGATCACTCAATGAATGACGCAGATCCGGAACATTGCGCTGATACGCCGCCAGCAATCGCTCGACCG
>Ga0210028_1003021_pt1 | contig 13004 bp, 8 predicted proteins | sample CryGeymeta201513_FD_185468 | JGI IMG/M metagenome (GOLD analysis project Ga0210028, IMG submission 185468) | Groundwater microbial communities from Crystal Geyser aquifers in Utah, USA - Crystal Geyser metaG 2015-13 (SPAdes) (version 2) | ecosystem: Environmental > Aquatic > Deep subsurface >...
GTGGTGATGATCAGGCCTTGCTCGTGCGCTCCCAGGCTGCCGCGCACCTGCTGCACAACCGGAGCCTGGATGTTGTTCTTGAGCTTCCATTTCTTGACCTGGACGGCCATCTTGATGCGGACCACGTCACCAACCACCAGGGTGCCCCTGACATCGATGCCGCCGTCGCCGCTGAGCTTGGTCACCTCGACCATCTCGAAGCCCATCTCAGCCAGCAACTGCGAAATAAGCTCCTCGAACTCGCCGGGCTTCATGGCCAGCAGTCGTTCGCGCAAGACCTTCCGAACCTGGTGGTTGTGCTGCTCGATTTGAAATGCGAGACCGCGTCCCATCCATTGGCTCAGGCCCACATAGCCACGGCCGTGCTGAACGAAGCGGGGCCGCTCACCGCGTTTCTGCTGGCGCTTGATCTCGGTGATCACCTGGGCGTACATGGTGGCCTCGGGCGTTTTGCCACCAGTCACCAGCCAACCTTTTTGCAGGGCCTTCTCGGTGATCTCCTTGTAGTGCATCGGCTTCTTGCCGCCGAACTCCTCAAGCACTTTCTGAGCGCAATCGGTGAAGGAAAATCCCGCGTTGGTGGGATGAGGTTTTGGGGTCTTTTCGACAGATGCAAGAAGCGGTGCAGTGTCACCCTCTGTTTCTGTGGAATCCCGAAGCGCGAAGGTCTGAGGGCCGACTTTTACAAAGGGCGACTTGTCCCCGTTGTTCTTGATGTCGGAGTAGAGCCGGGCGCTGACCGTGGCATCTGGTGTTTTCCCTCCGGACTGCCAGAGACCGGCTGCCATGATCTGCTCGGCTATCTCTTTTGCATGAAGAGGTTTGCCAGCTCCCCTCAAAATCTCCAATGCGGCAGCTTGGACGTTCAATTGCTTGCCCCTCCCATGCCTACAATCTCCATTAACTTCCCGTAGCTGGTCACCACGTCGTACTTGACGTGTTCGGGATCAATCTTGCGGTTGACCTCTGCGAAGAACTTGCGGGCGCATTCAATTTTGGTTTGTTCGATTGCCCGCAGTTCCATGCTGGACATGGAGCCTTTGGTCTCGGCGACGAAATAGATGTGCTTGACCGAGCCTTCCTTAAAGGAAATGGCCCAGTCCGGGTTGTAGTCGCCTACGGGAGTTGGGATCAGGAAGCCTCTGGGGAGCTTTGCATAGACGACCACCTCGGTGCTGGTGTCCAGCTCTTTCACAAACTCCCGCTCAACCTTGGAGTCGGTAATCACATAGTCGTAGATATGGTTCTTCAGCTTCTCGCTGGCTTTGGTGAAGTCCTGCTTGCTTTGGCCTGTGGTGAAAATATCGATATCATGGGTTTCGGTGATGTTATCGTAGCTCAGCCGCTCAATGATGATCGTGGCCTTCTGCTCATTGATCAGCCGCGACCCCTCAGCAATGAAGTGCTCGGGGTTCTGTTTGAATTGCTTGAAAACTGCGGGTTGAACGTTGCTCAATATATCCGCTATTGTTTTCCGAGTGAGCTGGGTGTTTTCAGCGATCTTTCCGAGCAGATCGTAGGTGACCATTGTATGAATCGAGGCGTTATATTCTTCCGTAGCGGTTTCACGAACTTCGAATGACTGACCCGCCTTTACTTGATCGTAGGTTGCCTGAGAGACCTGTTCGCCGCCCTGGATAGTATACTGCAGAGGAGTAACCCGGAGTTCCTTGTCGAACGTCCGAATACAATTTTGTATGAGTTCACTTGACTCAAACTCAACGCGGTACACGGCCTTCTGATTAATACGGTTCCACAGGGCCTTAAATTCTTTCTTCTCGAAGTTGGCATTCAGCGGGTTGGTCTTCGGTTTGCGGTCATCACCCACGTCGGGCAACTGGGTCTCACTGAAGACGCTGTCGATCAGCGCGAAAATCTGCTCCGCATGAGGAGCAAGCTCAGGAGGGAGCGCCGCCAGGGTTCCATCGGCTTTTGCCCGGTGATAGGTCTCGGCAACCTGGTCCGTGGCGTCATCCGTATAATCGTTCTTAAGCAGATATTTATAGATTTGCTTGGCCATGACCGGAGTGATTTCCAATGTTCCGGTTTCAGTGGTAATCACCTTTCCTGTGAAGTAGGCCTCGTCCGCCTTGCGGGGGCGAGCCGACAGCGAATCACTAATTTCACGCTGCAGGTTGGCTACAAAGTCCTTATAACTTTCGCTGGCCACAACGGTCAGGATATTCACATCGTGAACTGTGGCCGGGTGATCCATGCGGTCACCGTGCTGGTTGACACTAATCCGCAACCCCCGACCAACTTCCTGGCGGCGCGAGATCGTGTTGTCGCTGTGCTTGAGCATGCACATGACGAAGACATTGGGGTTGTCCCAACCTTCACGCAGGGCCGAGTGAGAAAAGATAAAACGGACCGGTTCTTCGAAGGATAAAAGCCGCTCTTTGTTCTTCAATATCAGATCATAGGCATCGACATCATCCGAGAGTCCCGCCTCTTCACCCCGTGTCTTAAAACTTGGATCAGTGAGCTTTTTCGTTTTCTTGTCGATGGCGAAGTAACCGTTGTGCGTCCGGCCAACCCGAATATCGGTCAGGTATTTGCGGTAATCCTCGTTATCGAGTGCGAGCTCCCCTAAATATTCAGACTTGAGCTGTTCGTACTCCTCCTCAAAAATACGGGCATATTCTCCCTGATCATCCGCCTGACTGTAATCGCGATATTTGGCGACTTCATCGATGAAGAAAAGTGACAGCACCTTGATGTTTTGAGCGAAGAGGCGCTGCTCCTTCTCAAGATGCGCTTTGATGGCTTCACGAATTTGAATCCGCCGCATCGTCAACTCGGTTACATCTCCGGTCGCATCACCCGCAGACAGAACGTGGCCATTGGTAAATTCGACCGTGTCGTTATTGGCATCGATTTGGGCAATGACGAAGCCGCGATATTGATCGAGCTCATTCGATTCAACGAACAGGTCCTTGCCGCGTTCCAGGCGTTTCACAATGCGCTTAATCCCATTTCCCTGGCGCACCTCCAGCTCAATACGGGCGACCGGTGCCTTCTTGGAAATCTCGATGGATTCCAGATAGAGGTAGGCATTGGTCCCGGCCAGGCCTTTCACGGCGATGCCGCGTACCGCAATCTTTTTCACCAGCTTCTGGTTATAGGCATCCAGAGCATCGAGGCGGTGGATCTTATTGTGGGTGGTGCGATGAGTCGCCGAATAGCGCAGGATCATCAGCGGTTTGAACTTGGAGAGCGCCTCCAGGGTTTTTGCGCCTTCCATTTTCTGTGGCTCATCCAGAATCAGGATGGGGCGGTTGCTGCTGATCACATCAATAGGGCGGCGTGACTGAAAATCGTCCAGCTCATCATAGATGCGGCGGTTGTCCTTGCCCGTGGCATTGAACGCCTGGATATTGATGACCATGACGTTGATGCCCGCATCCGACGCAAAGCTCTCCAGGTGGTGCAGTTGCTTGGAGTTGTAGATGAAAAATCGGGCTTTTTTGCTGTAACTCTCCGTGAAGTGCTCGGCGGTAATTTCCAGCGATTTAAGCACACCCTCACGAATGGCGATACTGGGGACCACGACGATGAACTTCGACCAGCCGTAGCGCTTATTCATCTCGAAGATACTCTTGACATAACAATAGGTCTTGCCGGTACCGGTCTCCATCTCGACGTCGAGGTTGACCTTGCAGCCAGCGCTCATCACCAGCTTGTCGGACAACGGCAGGTTCTGCCGACGCTGCACGGCGTGAATATTTTCAAGAAGCTGGCCATCGGTCAGTTGGACATCGGCATTCTTGAAGCCGGATTGTTCAAAAGGGAGACGTCCTCTCCCGGGGTCAATCCGATAGGTAATTCCGGAGGTATTCACCTGACCGGCGAAACAGTCAACGACCGATTCAACCGCGCTGGTCTGATAGGGCTGGATCTTAAACTTCAGTTTCATTGGACACCTCCCTGTGTCCAATCCTTCGGGCGCACTGGCGTGCGTGCCAATTTGTATCCGTTCAAATTTGTCATGCTTGCCCCCCGACGATTGCTTCAAAACGTTGCAGCCAAGCATCGAAAAGTGGACATTGCTCTCGCATTTTCTGTATGCCGATACTGCGTGCCACAGCAATTCCCGTTGTCGTCTTGGGGAATTCACCATTCCTCGACCACCCGTCAAGCCGCTTTGAAGGGGCTGTTACCGGGCTGTTGTTGATTGCCTCAGGTTCTCCGCACTCAGCCAGGACCGCCGCGATCTTTTCTTCTGCTATGTCTAGCTCAGTTGCAAGGCTTGCGCTGTCACTGAAGAGCAGTGCTTCAAATTCGTGAATGGCCATGTGGGGGATGAATCTCCTCTTCGCCTGTTGCTCGGCGAAAAGATCAACCACGGCAGCCTGGGTTGCGTCGTTGACAATCTCGGCAATCTTTGCGGGGGGTGCATTCGCGGGAACCAGATCAACCCCCGGCCATTCACGCACCCCATAAAAGTCCACAAGCGTTGTCACATAGGTATCAGCGCGTTGCTTGAGATGGATTTCAAGATCTTTCCTGACCCGCTCAAATCGGACATCTCCACCTTTTTGCCCCGGCTTGGTCACCTGAGTTGCCGTCATGAAAACCATCTTCTGCGCAAGATAGGGCTGCAACAATGAATTGATAAAAATCTCTTCGGTTTTACCTTCAACAATGGCTATTACTTCGATAAATTCACTCATAGACCGGCCCTCCGGAGATGACGTTTTTCATCCAGAGTTCACCAACCGAGTAACTCTTGAGCCATTCAGAATAATCTTTTTCATCAAGCCGTTTGAATGTTGAGGCGCCATCTTCACGGTTTACCACGATAATATCGTCAATGCCGAACTGATCGATTAAAGCCGGTGACTGGGTTGCCACAATGACCTGTGTTCGCTTGGAAGCAACCTGAATAAGTTCCGCCAGGATGACGATGGCAGCGGGATGCAGCCCCAATTCAGGTTCGTCAATAATAATGGTGGAGGGTGGATTCGGTTGCAGCAGCGCCGTGACAAGGCAAATAAACCGAATGGAACCGTCGGAAAGATGATAGGGCTGAAGGGGATAATCCGAGCCCTTTTGCATCCAGCTGATGTTGACCTCTTTTTTGGGGCCGCTCTCCCGAGGCTCAAGAATGAAGTCATCAAAGAACGGGGTCACCAGGCGGACGGCATTCAGAATATCCTTGTACTCTTTAGAATGTTTTTCCTTAAGCTTGTACAGGAAAGGGCCAATGTTCGATGCATCGGTGCGAAGCACCTTGTTGTCCTCAATAATCTCATAGTTCCGCATTGCCGCAGTGGAACTGGTATCGTGAAAGTGATAGATCTGCCACGATGAAATGGCATCAAAAACAGGTTGGCTGAATTTGGCATCCGATCTTTTTTTCTTTGCCTCTGCAACCATGCGCGAAGCGCCATCATCGCTATCTCCCAACACCCACCACCCAGTGGTTCCGCGCTCGTAATACCGTGCCTCGTCTTCGATGGCACAAGAATTATCTGGTGTAGGCACCAGTTTGAAACGAAATCCCCGAACTCCGAACCTCGTTTCAAACTCCATTTTTTCCGTCACCTTGCGTCCGTTAAAAAGAATATCGCCTGCTCCGCCGTTATCCCTGACATAACGGTTCAGATTGCCGTCGATCAGTGCTCGCAGCATTCTGAAAAACGAAATGAGATTGCTTTTCCCGGCCCCATTGCCTCCGACCACCACGTTAAGATTCGTCAGTTCAAAATCGACGAGCGAGCGGATCGACTTAAAACCTTTTATCGTCAATTTATCCAAAGAAGTTCCCATAACGCCCTCTATATCGATTTCACATCAGTGCCCGGAGACATCTGTTTGAAGATTTGTTCCACGTTGATCTTGACGGCGTCGGACACAAAACCACTATCGCGGAAGACCACGCGCAAAGGCTCGAACCCGGCCAGTTCCTTGACCAAGTCCTCGTTCACGCCGGTATCGAAGCAGGCGACCAGGGCGTTTTCGTCGACAAAGAAAACGGTCTTGCCCTGAATAGTTTCCTTGCGGATGGGCAGCGACAGATCCACGCCCCAGTCCAACAATACCTGGAAGAGCAGGTCTTCGGGCTTACGGTCCAGCTTGATGTTGTCGGTGAAAATCTTCAGCTGACCTTGCTCGATGAAGTCCGGCGTATAGTAGACGTCGGCCATGTTGGATGAATCGATCTTGAGGACGCGGAAGCCGATGTCCTTGTTCCATCCCTCGTGGCATTCATCTTTCAGAGTTTTCTTGCCTGCTCGACGGATGCGTTCCTTGCTAATTTCAGCGATAGTTTTGTAGCCTGCCTTGAAGGCCTCAGACTTTTCGTCGCACGGTTCAGGGAGCTGTACCATAATGAATTTGCGGTTGCCACCGTCTTCAGCGTTAAGTTCCATAACAGCATGCGCAGTTGATGATGACCCGGCGAAAAAGTCCAAAACTATAGAATCGGAATCAGATGCAATCTGAAGCATGCGTTTTAACGCAGCGACAGGTTTTGGCGTTGAGAACACTTCTGCTTTCCCAAAGAGGGAATTCACCTCTTTCTTTGCTTGCTGCGAGTGACCAACTTCTTTATTAGTCCACCATGTCCAAGGAACATATCCTTCTGTTTCTGACAAATATGTTTTTCTGCGCGGGACACCTTTCCCGTCTGCTCCAAACCAGAAACGACCTTCAGCCACTTGTTGCTTAAACACTTCTTCTACATTCTTCCAACAGCGGCCTTCAGGTGGAGAATATTCGGCACCACCTGAAGTGATAATTTTGTACATCTGATTCGGACGAAAGCCTTGAGCTGTAAAATCTGAAGACACCCATGGCCCTCTCGGATCATTGTCAGGGTTTTTATAGTTTGATTTTTGCTCATCAGATAGAGGCAATTTCTTGAAAGTTGACTTCGCATAATCTGAATTTTTGGCATAAACTAAAAAATACTCATGCGCCTGGCTGATAGCTGTTCTCATGTCAGGGGATGTACGTTTTTGCCATATGATATTGGCCATGAAGTTCTTCTCTCCAAAAACTTCATCGCAGAGCTTTAGAAGATTAGCAGCCTCTCCATCATCTATGCTTATAAACATGACTCCATCTTCTGCGAGTATGTTTCTCACCAATTTCAGCCTTCCGTACATAAGTGAAAGCCAGTCTGAATGAAACCGTCCATTGGCTTCAGTATTTGTAACTAGCCGATTACCAGCCACATCTTTTTGATTCGATTTTCTCAAAAACTCCTCTGAACTTTCAGCAAAGTCATCATCATAAATAAAATCACTACCTGTGTTATATGGTGGATCGATGTAAATCAACTTGACCTTGCCAAGATATGTCTCCTGAAGCAGCTTCAGCGCCTCCAGATTATCCCCCTCAATGAACAAGTTCTTTGTCGTATCAAAATCCACACTCTCTTCACGACACGGCCGAAGCGTCTTGGCAATCGGCGCATTAGCCGTCAGCAATGACTCACGCTTCCCCGGCCAGTTGAGGTGGTAGCGTTCCTGCGGACCTTCCACGATGGACTCGGATAACTCCTGCCGCAGCTGGTCGAAATCGACCGCAAACCTCAGCTTGCCGTCTTCGCTCTGGGCCTCGGTCACGCAACCGGGAAACATCTCACGAATGCGGGCTATGTTCTCCTGGGTCAGGTTCGGGGAGTGCATTTTCATCTTTTCCATATAAAACCTCTTTCTTTAACCACGAAACACACGAAATACTCGAAAGTGAAAAATCAAAAATGTTTTTTCGTGTATTTCGTGTGTTTCGTGGTTCATAAAATTATTCTTTCAATTTGTACTTTGGGATAGTGACCAAAGTTAACCAGTAGACCGAGTTTCAAGTCGGTTGCCTTCAGGTAATTGAACAGTTGGGCCTTGTGTTCTTTGCCCAACTCTGAAACCGCTTTCAGCTCAACGATGATTTTATCGAAGCATATAAAATCAGGTTTATATCGCTGTTCCAGAGCCTGCCCTTTGTAGGTCAGGATTAACTCTTTTTGCGGCTTAAATGGAATACCTCGTTGCCTCAGCTCTTTTTCAAGGCACTCTTGATAAACTGCTTCCAAGAAACCACACCCCATTTCACGATACACATCGAAAATCGCGCCCTGAATGGCGAACACTTCTTCTTTATAAAGAATTTTTTCGTGCTTTTCGTGTGTTTCGTGGTTCATGAAATCAGCCCTTCCAGCTCTTGTTGCAGGTCACGCAGCTCGGCGTTGATCGCCACTTTGCGATTGAATTGTTTTTCCTTGCGCAGGCGAGCCTCACAGCGCTCCAGCTCCCGCTGCTTGAGGCGAATGAGCTCCATCCGTTCCACCCGCGCCTGCAAGCCTTCATCCGGTCGTGCCGGGTACGGCATCAAACTATCCAGCAATTTCTCATACAACTGCCCCAAATCCATCACCAAAGGCAGTTTTTCCCTTTTCGTGACTTTCGTGTGTTTCGTGGTTCCATCTTCTACCCAGTCGCTATCGAAATATTCGCTGATGACCCACTTGCTGGCATCCGATTCACTCGGCCGCTTAAAGGCGGCGACAGGTTTTACTTTCCCGTCGAACCGAAGCTCAAAAATGATCGGAAAGGGAATGGCCAGGTCAATGCAGCGCAGCACCTCGGGTTTGAGTTCGTCCCCCTTGAGCGCGATACTGAAGATCTGGATTTCAGGCACAGCCTTTGATGCCTTCAGGTTGACGGTCTCTGGGGCAAGCTTGTGCTGCCAGACGATCTGTTCCACCTGCCGGACAAATAACTGTCTGACGGCGCTACTTACGCTTCCGTGCTCGTAGATTTTGCTCTTGGGCAGCACGCGTCCGAAGGCGGCGTTCTTTGGATAGTCGAAGAGCACGGCAGTCATCCTTCCTCCTGCACCACGAGAAAGGCGACGAGCTCAAAGTCATCGAGCCCGGCGATGATGTTCACCAGGGCGGTGGTCCTGCCGCTGGAGAACAAGCTGTCCAGATCCTTTTCCTCCTTGACGTCGATCATCGAACGAATGGCGGTACTCAGCAGGTCGGAACAAGCCTTCATGTTCCGGCCTTCGTCGGTCTTCTGATTGAAGAGGCGGCAGACCGCCTGAATGGGTTCTGGTTGTCCCTTGCAGCTGGATCGCACCAGATCGAGCAGTGTTTTGACCTCGGTGTGGTTGGCGATGACCTGGCCGTCGCCAGAGATATAGATCAGGTAGTAAGGATGCAGCCGGTTCTGCTGATTGATGTTGACCTCATGATTGCGGTTGCGCAGGGCAAAGATGACCCCGGGGTGCAATCCCATTGCGGGCCTGGCGGGGACAACCGCATGCATGCCATTAGGCACGTTGGCAAGGTCGCTATTGGTTTTGACATAGTTCAGCAGATCCATCCGGAAGTCGTTCAGGCCGAGATCGGTGATGGAAACACCCGTTTTAAGGTCTTCCAGTTCGATCACCTCTTCCTGCAAGCGCCGGAGTTGCTCCTTTCGATACGAAATCTCGCTGCTTTTTGCCGTGAGGACGTTGTCGTCGCCGGTGGCCGTCACGTCGGCAATGACCATCCGGTTTTCGACCCGTTCCTTGAGATTGATGTATTCATCCAGAGAAATATCGGGCCAGTAGTTCACCAGCTGGATGGTCTTGTTGATGGAGCCGATACGGTCGATCCGGCCGAATCGCTGAATGATGCGGACCGGGTTCCAGTGGATGTCATAGTTGACCAGGTAATCGCAGTCCTGAAGGTTCTGCCCTTCGGAGATACAGTCGGTGCCGATCAGCAGGTCCAATTCAGCTGGTTCATTTGGCAGCACCTGAGCCTTCTCTTTGGCGCGAGGAGAGAAAAGCGTCAACAGCGACTGGAAATCATAGTTCTTCTTGAGGGTTGATTTCGGCGCATCCTTGCCGGTTACTTTTCCGGTGTGCAGTCCCTGTGTTGCCAGTAGGGTATCCGCCAGGTTGTTGTAAAGGTAATTGGCCGTGTCGGCAAACGCTGTAAAAATAAGGACTTTTTTGTTGCCGTCATTGATGGGATTTTCAATCTTGCTGAGAATCAGGGCTTTCAGGTGTTGCAGCTTGGCATCGTCCTCGGGGGTGACTTTTGCCATGGAGCTTAGCAAGGCGTTAATAACTTCCAGATCAACCTTCAGGTCATGTTCCCATGAGGGAAGATCCATGTCGACCAGGTTGATTTTGACCTTACCTCCGATTTCTGAGTCCTCCAAAACGGGGATATCATCTTCCTCGGCTTCAAGATTTGCCAAGCTACCGGTCCAGTCGGAAATGCTGTCAGCACGGCCTGCGACCTTGAATGAATCAATTTTGTTCAGGGTGCGGGTGTGGTTGTTATGCAGGCTTTGCAGTGTAAGTCGAAAGGCTTCGACCGAGCTTTCCAGGCGCTTGAGCAGATTGGTCGTCATCAATGCCTGCAAACTTCGTTCGCGGTCTGCCTGCTTGAGCTTTCCTTTGCCGCCTTCCACCTGCGTGTCGTACAGGTCTTCATACTTTTTGAGACGACTGGGAAGGATGTAGCTGATCGGGGCGTAGACGGCCAGCTTGAGCAGCGAGAGCTGTTCGAATATTTCATTGAAGCTCATGACATCCGTGCGCCCGGTCAGTGGAGAATGAAACGACAGGGGTTTGCGGCGCTCGGGAAACTGGCCTATGTCACTGGTGTCGTAAAAGGTCTGGATGTGCTTTCGCGAACGGGCGATGGTAACGCTATCCAGCAACTCAAAGAAGTCAAAATCAAGGGAATCCAAGATAGCTCGCGCCGTACGATCCTCCGGGGCCAGTCTTGACCACTGATTGAATACCGTCTGGGCATTGCGGAAGATTTCTTCTACCGTTCTGCCCGTGCGCAGCTTCTTGCTGAGATTTTCGGAGTCGCCTTCGTAGGCCAGGGCCAGTTGATTGCGAAGGTCATTGAATCGATTGTTGACCGGGGTGGCAGACAGCATCAGGACCTTGGTTTTAACGCCTTGGCGGACGACTTGGTTCATCAGCTTCTGATATCGGGTTTCTCTGTCTTTAACGGCATCGTTATTGCGGAAGTTATGGGATTCATCGATGACGACAAGATCATAGTTGCCCCAATTGATTCGATTCAGAGGAATGCCAAACGACTCACCCGAGGTGCGGGAAAGGTCGGTGTGGCATAGAACGTCATAATTGAACCGATCCTTGGAGAAGATATTGGTCGTTAGGTTGCTGTTGTAATTCAGCCAGTTGTCCGCGAGCTTCTTGGGGCATAGAACAAGTACCGAACGGTTCCGCAGTTCGTAATATTTCACAACAGCCAGGGCCGTGAAAGTTTTACCAAGTCCCACGCTGTCTGCCAGGATGCATCCGTTGTATGTTTCCAGCTTATTGATAATGCCTATGGCGGCATCCCGCTGAAAGTTGAAAAGCTTGTTCCAGACCAGCGTATCCTGATAACCCGTGCGGTCGTTGGGCAACACGTCTTCATCGATATCATCGAGGAAATCACTGAAAATATTGTAGAGCATCAGGAAGTAGATGCGCTCGGGTGAATTTTCCTGATAAACCGACGCGATATGATCACAGATCGCGGTGGTCACATCTTCAAGTTTTGTTGGATCACTCCAGATCTGGTCAAAGAGCTGAAGGTATGTCGACGTAAAAGCCGTCTCATCTACCCGGTTGACGATGTTGGAAACGGCATCGCCCTGCTGATATCCCAGATCAACGGCGGTGAAGCCATGTAAAGGCATATAGGCCGCCTCCTGCTCCGGTCCTTGAATGCAGGCAAACTGCTGCATCGGGGATTTGGTTTTGTTGGAGCGGAATCTGGCTTTGCGGCGCATCCATTCGGCGCACTCGCGGGCAATGGCACGCTGGGTGAGTTTATTGCGAAGCTGGATTTCAAATTCGGAGCCGTAGAGATTGCGTTCCCGGTTGGCCTTGGGGATAAAAAACTCTCGGCGTTCTTTTCTGAGTTTGTCGGTTACTTCGTTGGGAACGAAGGTCGGTGCCGTGAAGATGAATTCCAGCGACTCAATCTTTGCGAGTTCGGACTTTAAAGCTTCATAGGCATAGATCGAAAAGCACGATGCCGCGATCTTCAATTTGGCCTTGGGGTGGATGGAAGCCTTCAGATCGTCGCCCAGCAAAGAATTGATGTTGTCGATGATCTTCATTCGTCAGAACCCTTCTTGTTGCGGTCTGCCGCGCCGCCAGCCTTCACCCACTCGTCCACTTCGTTCTTCTTGAACTTCCAAAGACGGCCCATGCGATGGGCGGGCATTGTGTGTTTGTCGATCCAGCGGTAAACGGTGTCACTGCTGACACCGAGGTACTTGCCTATCTCGTCTACTGATAACCAGCGGTCTTCTATCTCGGCCATATCTCCAACTCCTCAAGGGCGATTGGTTTTCTTGCCACGCCAGAGGCGGTAACGGGGATGCTGGGCGCAGCTTCCCCAACTTAAAATGCTCTCTAATATATTTAGGCAGGGGCCGATTGTCAAACGCTTTCGTCCGGATAAGGCCGTAAATGTCTGCTCACTGGCGTAACCACTGGCCGTTGGCGACTCTCTCCGCGTAAGACGGGCATGGCATCCAGTAGGTCCAGGCTGGAATCGAGGTGCGCCCGCACAGCACCGCCACCATCACCCGCTGATACATGCTGTGCCCCCCGAACCGAAATCCTTCCAGCCGGTCGATGGGCGGCAGGTCGCGCTGCGGGTCGGTGAAGGGTGAGCCGGATCAGAAAACGATCCAGTGAATCGTTTTCCCGGCGAACGATCCCCATGGATCAGATCCCAGTCGCTGGTCGGGCGGCCGAAGCGTGGCGTGCCGATTCCCTGTTGCTTGCGAGCATCGGCCAGTGGGTCGGCGGTGACCCACAAGGATGTAGCTTTCCAGACGAGCTTCGGACATGGTTTTTCGATGCCAGAGAATCAGGGGTCAAACAGAGAATGAATGGCTGGAGGATGGGGAGAATCTATGGTGCACAGAGGTGCTTTGGAAAGATGTGAAACGGGCGCAAACCCTTTAGAAACAAGGGGAAAAAGAAAACCCGTCACCCCGGAGAATGACCCCAGA
>Ga0210028_1003025_pt1 | contig 12996 bp, 21 predicted proteins | sample CryGeymeta201513_FD_185468 | JGI IMG/M metagenome (GOLD analysis project Ga0210028, IMG submission 185468) | Groundwater microbial communities from Crystal Geyser aquifers in Utah, USA - Crystal Geyser metaG 2015-13 (SPAdes) (version 2) | ecosystem: Environmental > Aquatic > Deep subsurface >...
TAGTCAACGCCCGTCCTGCCCCGGGGCGCATAGGTGTTATCGCATGGCCAATGCCCCCGGGCCCTTTTCAATGATTGGCAACTTAAAAACTCCTGGGCGGTGTCTCCTCCGACCGCCGATTACCTCAACTGATTGAGGGTAACGGATAAACGCAGAATTTCTTTTCTTACTGATAGCTGAAAAGCCGTCGTCATACGCAAAATGGCCCGAACGCTGCGATAAATCCAGGAGACATAAATCAGATTCTTGAACGGGGGACAACAGCGTCCTCCAAACGCTATAAGGGGGGAAAACGCTGGTTTTTGCCTTATACTAAATTACCCAAACCAATAGAGGGAATTATGCCTAAAAAACTGGAAGAGAAATTAAAAAAAGAGGGTCGCGCCAAAGGATTCAAAGGCAAACGTCTGAACGCCTATATTTATGGCACCCTTAGAAAAACCGGCTGGGAACCTCCCAAGAAAAAGGAGCGCTAAAACTTTAATGAATCTAGGAGATAAAGGAGCTACAATGAACCAGGACCTATGGAAACATCGTTCCGACAGGATGAAATGCAGAACTTGTATGTGGTTCGTGCCAAAGGTGGCACAGATTGACCCAAGAGGCCCCGATATGCAAGCGCCAACCTATGATTTGGGGCGTTGCAGACGCCATGCCCCCACGATGTCCGGTTATCCGGTCGTGTTCGTCAACGATTGGTGCGGTGATCATAAGTTGGATGAGGGAAAACTATGACCCACCAGCCGACCAGGGCGACCTTGGTTTCATCCGTCATTGAGTTCAAAACTACCCCCGCCCCGCAGACGGGCGGGGGTGAAAGCGGGTTTTGAATAATGGCTAAGAAAAATGAATTGACCAGAAAGCAGCGAATATTTGTAGCTGAATATCTGGTTGATTTTAACGGAACCCAGGCTGTAATTAGGGCCGGATATAGTCCGAATCCGAGAACAGCCGAAGTCCAGGCATTTAGGCTGCTAAGGATTGATAAGATTAGGGCAGAAGTGCAAAGATTACAGGATGAAAGGCTTAAAGCACGCGGCATAACTGCTGATTATGTTTTAAAATCGCTCCATGAGGTTGCTGAATATTGCAAGGTGCCGCGACCACGATACAACAGGGATGGTGACGTTATAGGTGAATCCCTTGATGCGTCCGGCGCCAACAAAGCCCTCGAACTATTAGGCAAACACCTATCGCTATTCACCGACAACCTGAACGTCCGCAAAATCAAATCCCTCGAGGACCTAACTGACGAAGAAGCCGTTGCGATAGCCAAAAAGATTAAAGAGGCGGATTGAAGATGCAAGCGGCTGAGGCCAGGCAAATCATACGGGAAAGGTTTCCGGCCTATATACAGAAACGCCAGAAGGTTCTCTCCCTTGCTGAGTGGGTAACTTCTGCCAATATTATCCTTGACGGTAGGCCCTTCACCTTTAAGCGACATGAATATTTAATCGTTCCCTATGGCGACACACATCCCGACCAGGTAGAAATGAAGGCTACCCAACTGGGGTTGACCTCTAAGGCGATGCTTCGGGTGATGTATGGGGCCAGATATGGCAATTATCGGGGTATCCTCTACCTGTTTCCTTCAAAGTCTGATGTGCTGGACTTCTCCAAGGGCCGCATAAGCCCTCTGATTGCCGACAATCCCGATACCATCGGTAAGTGGGTGACGAATACCGATGCGGCCGGCATCAAGCGGGTCTGGAACGCGTTTCTGTATCTCCGTGGTATGCGGTCCAGGGTGGGGTTGAAATCAGTGCCGGTCGACCTGATAATTTATGACGAACTTGACGAAGCGCCCCAGAAAATGATTGATATGGCCCAAGAGCGCATGGCCCATTCTGAGTTCAAGGAATCCCTCAAGCTCTCTAACCCCACGATCCCCGACTATGGGATTGACCGCGCCTTTCAACTTACGGACCAGCGTTACTGGCTGCTTAAATGCCCCGCCTGTGCGCATTATACCTGCCTGGAAGACACTTTCCCGGGCTGCCTAATGGAAGTCCAGGGTAGGGTTATCCGCGCCTGTGAGCGATGCCGAGGTGAGCTGGACCCGGCTATCGGCGAATGGGTTGCCAAACACCCGAGGATTACCGACCAAAGGGGGTATCATTACTCACAGTTATTCAGCCAGTTCGTTTCTCCGGCAGAAATTCTAAAGCAGTTTCGCACCACAAACAACCTTCAGGACTTTTATAACCTAAAGATCGGCAATGCCTACATCGAAGCCGAGAACCGGTTGAGCATTGAGGAGGTTATGCACCTGTGTGGCAACGCTGGGATAGAGTCGAGTAGCCCGGGGCCGTGTTCAATGGGGGTTGACCAAGGAAAAGACCTGCATGTAGTCATCGGTAAAAAGGGCTTGGATAAGCCAGACAGTATTATTCATATCGGGGTTTACCGGGACTGGGAAGACCTTGACCGGCTGATGGTGAACTTCAAGGTAGACCGATGTGTGGTGGATGCCCTGCCGGAGACCCGGAACGCCCGCTCTTTCGCAGAACGAAATCGGCGCAAGGTTTTTCTCAGTTATTATCAGATCGGGCAGAAAGGTGGATATGCCTGGAATGAAGAACAATTAACGGTAGCCTGCAACCGCACTGAGTCTTTAGATGAGAGTCACAACCAAGTAATGTATCGCAAGGTGTTTTTGCCGAAGGCGTGTGAGATCGTTAAAGAGTTTGCTGGGCACCTGCATAATGTAGCCAAGAAACTTGAAGAGGACGAAGAGACTGGCAGTAAGCGGTACGTTTACGTTAAATTAGGCCCAGATCACTTCCGCCACGCTTTTAACTATGAGTGTATGGCCAGGCAAGACCTGAGGGGAACAAAATATAAGCAGACGGCAGCAGCCGCCGTAACAGATTGGAACGTTTACGATTAATATTACTTGTGATTGCAGGATAATTGTGATAAAGGGCAATTATCTCAAAAGGAGAAACGGCTAATGAGTGGATTATTGGGCAGTGGTTTCGATGATTGGAAATTTTCTCCCCCCCTCCCTCCCCCGTTGGTTGCACCTCAGTACATCCCGGCCCCAAGTAATAATACGGCTGAGGTGAAAGCGGCTGAGGAACGGCACCGGAAGGCAGCGGTCCTAGCAAAAGGGCGGCAATCAACCATCCTAACAGGTGGTCGGGGGGTCGAAGAGACTACAACAGTGGGGCGGAAGACATTGTTGGGCGAATAAGGGGTCAACCATGAAAAGACAATCGTGTTTGATAATATTAGTTCTATTTACGGCCCTTAGCGTCTTGGCTTTTAAGGGCATCGAACCCTTCCCCCGCGCCGGCGGCGGCCATGCGATGGTAGAGCAAAGGGAAGCACAGTATCAGCAAGAGCAAATGAACCAGCGGCAGCACGAGATAGATCTGCGGATGAGGCAGCAGGAATCGGACCGAGTTATGCACGACCTACAGGAAAGCGGCAGGCGCAATGAGCGGCTTCACAAGGGGTTTTCTTTTGACGACTGAGTTTTCCCATACGATGTCGCAGGGGGCCTGTTGTTATCGGATACAGGGCAGTTTGGGTTAAGGGCTGTCAAAGGAGCCGGCGTAATGAGCAAAGTTAGATGCAAAATGGATTTAAGAAAATACATACCGCCCATCAGGAGGAAATCCATTGAGATACCAAATTTTCCTAACGGCTTCGTTGAATGCGCCGAGTGCGGCGCTAAGTACGACTCCCTCGTGGTCTATGTGGTATCTCACACGGCCCCTGCCTACGAGTGGATAGGGGAGTGCGGCCATGCCCGGCTTAAGTGGAAGACTGCCCCGGCAGCAAGTGGCGCATCAAAGGCATTTGATAACGTGGATGACCTTATAACAGATTTAAGGAATTAAGTTAATGCCAACCTATAAAGAATATTATTTTGAATGTTGTAGACAAAAAAGGGGCGGAACTTATATCATAGATAAAGGATTTGATTTTACTTGTGCGCAATGTGGTTTTAGAATACAAGAAGTTCCCGATAAAGATGGTAAGATGATTCTTAGAACATTTCCAGCCACAGAAATAATAATTCCTGATATAGAAGATAGGCTTAATAAAGATGTGTAAATGACAAACAATGAAAAATTGAAAAAACAATAAAGATGGGTTCACCCAAAGGTTGGCCAACCTGAAGGTGACGCAAGCAATAAGAGAGGGCGGCAATCCGGTGCCGGGTCACTGGATTTATCGCCCTTTCTTATTGGCCCTGGAGCAGAGTAAATGGCAACCGAAGCAAAGACCATAAAAGATAAATTCAGTCAACTGGAAAGTGACAGGGGGACATATTCGGCCCACCTTGATGAATTAGTAGACAACCTGATGCCGTTCCGCCAGAATTATAATAGGCGTGAAACCGGTGCAAAGAAATTGGAAAAGATATTAGATAGTACTGGAGTGCATGGTCTTTTATTGTTTGCCGCTGGGATTATGGGCAAGATGACTAATGCGGGGTCTGATTGGTTTGACATTACAACCGAGATAGACGAATTATCAGCAATAAATGAAGTCAAGCTGTGGTTAGATAAATTAAAGAGAGCGTACATTAATATATTCAATAAGAGCAATTTTTATGCTCAACTTCACGAATGTTATATAGATATAGGTGGTTTCGGTATGGGTCCGTTTAGTTGTTTGGAGCACCCCAGGACTCTTTGCTATTTCAAAGCAATAAGTCCCATTGAGACTTATATTAGCGACAATCGGTATGGTGAGGTCGATACAGTTTATCGGCTGTTTACAATGACGGCCCGCCAGATGGTACAGCAGTGGGGTGAGGCGAAGCTGTCCGACTCCGTACAGGTTGCCGCTAAAGACAAGCCGTTTACCACCTTTGAGATTATTCACGGCATTTATCCCCGCAATGACCGGCAACCTGGCAAAGAAGATAAGGTAAACAAGCCGATTGCGTCCTGTTATATCGAAAGAAACTCCGTTACCTTGTTATCTGAATCCGGTTTTGAAGACATGCCCATTATGATACCGCGGTTCTTTATAGCTTCTGGTGAGGTTTATGGACGTGGCCCAGGCATGTTGGCGCTCCCTGATGTTAAGATGCTGAATCGGATGGAGAGCGACATCCTAAAGGCAGGGCAAAAGAAACTGTCGCCGCCCCTGTTAGTGCCTGACGATGGTTTTATGGGGCCGTTAAAGCTGATTCCTAATGGTTTGAACTTTTTCCGGTCTGACAGGCGCAGCACGATGCAGGACAATATCGGGGCGTTCCCGGTCCCTGATGACCTTGGGTACGCTGAGGAAAAGTTAAAGCAGAAAAGGGATCAGATACGCAGCATATTCTATAACGATATGCTCCAGACGTTCCACGATGCCCAAATGACGGCCACTGAGGTTTTGAAGTTAGCAGAGGAACGGTTGCAGTTGTTGGGGCCTTTTCAGGGCAGAATGAACTCAGAACTATATAACCCGACTTTTGATCGGATATTCGGGATCATGTTGCGTAATGGAGCGATGCCGGCTCCGCCAGAGATTATGATGGGCCAGTCGTTAAAGATAAATTATATCAATCCGCTATCAAAGGTGCAGAGGACAACAGAGGCGGATGGTATCGCCCGGACGTTTGCCTTTTTAGCGCCGTTGCACCAGGCCGGGCTCCCGGTAATGGATAATCTAGATATAGATGGGGCTATCAGGGATTTTGCTGAGATTAGTGGGTTTCCGAGTAAACGGATTAACTCAACTGACATTATAGAACAGACCCGGAAAGCCAGAACAGAACAGCAAGCGGTGGAGGCGAAGGCGGCACAGGCGGCGCAGATAGCAGAGATAGCGACTAAGGCGGTCCCGGCACTGTCCAAGGGTGCAGAGCCAAATAGCCTGATGAGTGCGCTTATGGGCGCAGGTGGGGAGGAATCGGGGGGACTAGCGCAATGATTTTCTTCCAATACGATACGATAGCTACCCAAGCTATTGATTTAAAAGAAATACTAAATGCCAAAGCCAAAGAAGGTTGGGGCATTGATAGTTGGAAATTAGTGGGCAGTCAATTAGGTGTATTTGTGATATTAAGAAAGGAAATTACAAGGGCTGAAATGATCGGAATATTAAGAAACGACATGAGAAAATTAGATAGCAAGGACCCCAGGTATGGTAGATTAAAAGTTTTTTACGATAAATTGATAGATGAAGAATATCCAATTATTAAAATAACACCGGACAAATAAGATGTATATATATGAAACTCAAATAATTAAAGCATTAGACTTAAAAGCAGTTTTAAATGATTGGGCTAAAAATGGGTGGAGGGCTATCTCTTGTTTGTTTATGCCGAATCCTTCGTCAGTTTTGGTATTATTAGAGACAGAGGTTTTAGTATTCGATAACATCCCGGTGCCAAAGCCGAAAGTACCAGTAAAAAATAAACGCCCTGGCCGCAAACCTGGGAGCAAGAATAAGGCAAAAAAGTGATGGCTATTACGAAGGAATCTATGACCGACTTAATTTGGGAACTTAGCAAACTTATGGAGCAAAGCGAATTAACTCATAAGGAAGCGGAAGTGATAGAATCAATGCGTATAGGTGCAATGTATTTATTTGCAGCTATAGAAAATAAAATCGGAGTTGGTCTTAGTTTGATTAACTTAGACGCAAAACCGTTGAATTATATTGAGTTTAGGTAATGTCAGAAATTACCATATCAGATGTATCCGATGAGGATAAAAAGCCTAAGCGCACGGCATTACAAGCTAACTACGCAGCCATATTCAGTAGTCAGGCTGGTGCGGAAGTGCTGTTTGACATTCTCGGTTATGCCGGGGTTGAATCAATAAATAATGCAACTGAAGCCATTACAATGGCGAAATTCGAGGGAAGACGTGCAGTTGGTTTATTTATTCTTCATCAGATAGGATCGTGGAGGCCAATTGGAGCTGAGTCAGAATTAATCAATAATGACTAATCAGGAGGATTTATGCCAGACGAATATTCCCCCCAGGACAAGACTGGATTAGGGACCGACACCAAAGACACTGAGGCTCCGTCGAAAGCAGGCGCAGAGGGCGGTGAACAAGCCCCTAATTTCAGGGACAGCTTTTTAAAAGACACGGACCTTTACGATAATCCGAGTCTATCTACGTTCACCGACCCGGTTGCCCTGGCGAAAGCCTTTGTTGAGACTAAAGCTCTGGTAGGGAAGAAGGGACTCATCCTCCCAACAGAGAAAGACCCTCCCGAAAAGTGGGATGAGTTTTACAAAGCCCTTGGGCGCCCTGAAACGCCGGACGGTTATGAGATTGTCAAACCGGAAGGTTTGCCAAAAGAAATGCCTTACAGCGAAGAGCGTGTAGGGGATTTCAAGATACTCGCGCACAAGATAGGGTTAAGCCCGACTCAGGTTAAGGAACTCGTAAACTGGCAAACCGCGGAAACATTAAAAGAGTTTTCGGCTTTCCAGGGGCAGTTTGTCCAGGTAGACGGCCTCGGCCTGGTTCCTAAACAATGGATAGAAGACCATAACAAGGCGGTGGATACGTTCAAATCAGAGCTTGGCGATAAGTATGAGATGCTGACGAAGAAGGTTGCTATCGCCGTTATGAAGTACGGAGGGCAGGAGTTAAAGGACTTTGTTGACAAGACAGGATTTGGAGATAACCCGGCGTTTATCCGGGCCTGGCTAAAGGTGGCTGAGGCGACCTTGACCGAGGATGACTTGGTTGAGTCCACGTCCGGGTCTATGTCCCGGAAGGACAGAATAGCCGCTATCAATAGCGACCCGGCACTGTTGGATACCTCTAATTTACAAAAGCAAAGGGCGCTGGTAGCGGAACGCAACAAGCTTATTGATGAAGAATACGCTGAATCAAAAAGATAAGGCGACAACAGCACACTATAAGGAATCCGGGCAACATTGATTTAAAAGAGGCTATCAGAAATTATCCTGATCTCTTGTAAATAAAAGTAGCACCGCAGTTCGGACTACCTCGTAAGAGGCCCGGTTGAGCAAGTAGCAACTGAGGCCCCGCCTATCATGGCGGACTAGCCGAGAAAGCAGCATTACTAATTTTCGGAGGTTCGTCATGTCTGACATCACCACTGCATTTGTAAAAAAGTTTGAAGCCAATATTCAGCTTACCGTCCAACAGCTTGAGTCGTATTTTCAGGATAAGGTGACGATCAAGCAGATTTCGCCGGGCGCAAAACTGTATATGGACTACATCGGGGAGTTCACCCCCCAACTCGTTACCGGGCGCAATTCTGACACGCCGTGCCTGATCCCGGACCATTCCAGGCGGCGCATTAATGCCCGGACTTTCGTTTCTGCTACTTTGATTGACCCGCCCGATGCCGAGCGCATGTTGTCGGACCCCGCCAGTCAGTATATGGTCGGGTTCCGCGCCGGATTTAAGCGGAAAATCGACATCGATATCGCTGCCGCCGCTATTGGCGATTCTTACAGCGTTGTCGGTGAAGACCTCACGGAAACCGCCATCCCCCTGCCTGCTACTCAGATTGTGGCCGAGACCGGCACGGTGGGTATGACCCTGCAAAAAGTTCGGCAGGCGCTCCTGATCTTCAACAGAAACGATGTCCCCGTGGACGACCCAAAGTGGTTGGCGTTGTCTGCCCAGGCCATTTACGACCTGCAAGGCGAAGTTGAGCTCACTGAAGCCGAGCAGGGAGCGTTGAAAATCATTACCACGGGCAAGGTTGCCGAGGTGTTCGGTTTTAAGGTGGTAATGAGCAACCGGCTGGCTATTAGCGCCGGCCTGATTCGGAGCAACTTCGCATGGGTGCGGAGCGGTCTTGGTCTTGGCATGATTTATGATATTAAGACCAAGCTCACTACCCGCGATGACAAAAACCACGCCGTTCAGCCCTGGATGTCTATGGACTTCGGCGCAACCCGGCTTCAGGAGAAGTTGGTCGTGGAATTACGCTCTTACGAGAGCGCGACTCCTTAAAGGGGGCCTACGATGGCTACAGCTTATAGCGTGGGCTACACCAAAATGAACGCGCAGCAAAAGACCAGTTCCGGCGAATGGGGCGGACGGCTTCGGTTTTACTATGACGAGTACGAAGCCGTCAATCTCGCCGCGGCATCCACTATCTACATGTTCATGCCTGCCAAGGGTATGCGCTATGCCGGGTTAGGTCAGCTAGCCTGGGATGACTTGTCAGACACCAACACCTACACGTTGGCAGTTGGAATTGTAGGCGCAACTGCGGCTTTCCTGGCGGCTACTGATGCGGTTGCGGCGGCGGATAAGGCCGACCTGGATTCTGGTGCTGCGGCTATTACTTACTTGGGGTACGAGTTTGATGGGGAGACCCCTGTAATCTTAACTACAGCGGGGTTGGCCGCTGATGCCACTGGCACAATCAAGCTGGGCATGGTCGTTTTTGCGGCTTAAAGGAGGCCCATTGTGAGTACTGTTTATAGCGTGGGTTACACACAATACTTGGCAAACCAAAAGGTTGCCGCGGGGAAATGGGGCGCTCGTATGCGTCTTTATTTCGACGAATATGAAGCGGTAGCGCTTGCGGCGGCCAGTACCATCTATATGTTTATCCCAGCCAAAGGTCAAAAATATGCTGGATTTGGCCAGTTGGCTGTAGATAAACTTGGCGCTGCGGCTCAGAGGGCATCGGTAGGGGTTGGTATTACCGCGGCGGGTGTAGCTGCGGTTCCTGCCGCGTTTCTTGCTTTATCCGATACCCATACGGCAGCGGATAAATTCGACCTTGATGCTGGCGCCGCGGCTATTGATTATCTTGGCTATGAGTTCGATGGCGAGACAGCCGTTACCGTTACCACTGACGACACTGGTGGCGCTAATACCCATACCGGGACCATCAAACTGGCCATGTGGACGTTTTTCGTTTAACAACTCACCGGGGGTTGCTGGGGTTACTGCCCTTCCAGCCCCCCTATTAGGAGACCCGATATGGCAGACCTTGTTTACACTGACATTACCTGGACCATAATTATCAAGGATATGTGGCGCAAACAGCGCGCCAACACATGGTCGGTGGCCTTTGGCGGCGCTGGCAAAACGTACCCCGACAATGGCCTACCTCTCGGCGCTACTGTAGCCGGGGCCTTGAAACAGTTGGGCATGGGCCGGTTTGCGGACGTGGAGTTGTTGAACACGACCAAAGACGGCTATATTTATATGTTCGACCAGATTCTTTTCACTATCCGCAAATTCCAGACGGCGGCACATACTCCCACCGGTACTGCGGCGGGCCAGATCTTCACAGGATCGTCTCTTGCTACGCACGTCCACGATTTAAAAGTAATGGGCGGTGCTGGTACAATTGATGAGCCGATAGGTGTTGAAGGGACCGACACCCTAGCTAAAGATGCAGCTACTGATCGCACTATTGTCGGCGCTAATTATGCCACCAAGGGCGGTGTTGTACCTATCACTGCGGGCACCCCGGCGGGCACTAACGCTGCTTCGGCACTGACTATTGCGTTGGTTGCGGCTGGGGTTTTAACCGAAGTTCCTAATGAGCACACTGCTGCTGCTACGGTGATTCGCCTCCGGGCCATCGGCGTCTAACCTTAATCGGGGCGGGGAAATACCTCGCCCCACCTTTTAAAGCAGGAGAAGACCATGCTTGTCGGCGGACCTAAAGAAGTTCTGGCCACTCTAAATGTTTCAAAAGGCATTACGTCAACTATTTTGTATCCCACTTCTGGGGTTCATAAGGGCCGTAGAATCGGGGCGGCTACTTTTCAGCCCAAGACTACAGACGTTTATGTAACATGGGACGGCGGAGACGCTGACAACACATGCCTACTTCTGGCGGTCAACGATGTTCTGCGGCTTGAAGGGTACAATAACCTCATAAACTTCCGGGTTATAGAGTCAGCAGCAAGCGCCACGCTGCTGGTGATCCCGGAATATATCGCCTAAGATGGCATCTCAACTCGGTATATACAATCTGGCCCTTATGCGGATGGGGCAACCGCCGCTAACCACGCCAACTGATGTTAGCAAGGCTGCGGATGCTCTCAATTCTATTTGGGCTACCATTGTAGATATAGTTTTGCGAGATCACCCCTGGAACTTTGCTATAGCCAGGGCGAACCTTGCAAAACTATCGGAAACTCCTGCCTGGGGTTTTACGACTGTTTTTCAGCTCCCATCCGATTGCGTAAGAATATTAGGTATAGGCGAAAGCGGCGATGTCGATACTAATCCATTGCTCACTTATAAAATCGAGGGTCGCAAGTTATATACCGACGAAACATCCGTCCTCTTAAAGTATGTGCGGCGAGTAGAGATTGCCGGTGAGTTTGATGCTTGTTTCGCAAGTACCTTGGCAGCACGGCTGGCTATGGAAACAGCCTTTTACCTGACGCAAAGTCCCGACATTGAAGTCAAGATGCACAAATGGTATTTATTGGAAATTTCTGGAGCTAGAGGAATTGATGCTCAAGAAGATACGCCCCAGTGTATTATTTCGGGCGATTGGGAACTAGCTAGGGGTTAAATAGTGAGCTTTAATTACGCCCAGACATCTTTCACTGGCGGGGAATGGTCCCCCAGGCTTAACGGCCAGTTCAATCAGAAAAAATATTTTACCGCCGGTGAAACTTATCAGAACCTTATCATACAGACACATGGTCCTGTGACCCGCCGCCCCGGAACTAGATTTATCGCAGAAGTAAAAACCTCTTCAAAGAAGGTTAGGTTAATACCATTTGAATTTTCAAATATCCAGGCATATATACTTGAATTTGGAGAATATTATATAAGATTTTATAAAGACCAGGGGCAAATATTAGACGGGGTTCCCCCTTATGAAATAGTTACTCCTTATTCAGAGGCAGATTTGTCTAAGTTATGGTATATTCAATCTGCTGATACAATGTATATACTTTGTCCAGGTCACAATGTAAGAAAATTAACAAGAACCGGGCATACATCATGGTCTATAAATGAAATTGAGTTTGTAGATGGCCCATACTTAGACCAAAACAAGACAGATATTACAATTCAACCAAGCGCAACAACGGGAAGTATAACCTTAACAGCCGTGCCAGTAGTGGGGACCGAGAAGGTAGTAAACGGCGCTTTTGCCACTGCTGAGACATGGACCTGGGGTGCAGGCTGGGTTTTTGATGAGGTTGCTTTTGAGGCTGACCATACTGCGGCTCCAGGCAATACGGCCCCACTAGAACAAAACATTGCAGTAGAAGCAGGTAAAATATACCTGGTTGTTTTTACTATTAAAAACAGAACGGCAGGCAGCGTGGTTCCATCTGTTGGTGGGGTGAATGGACCTACCCGCGGGGCGAATGGAACTTATAGCCAGACGATAACTGCTAGTGATACCGGCAATTTAAAGTTTACCCCCACCGAAACTTTTGACGGGTCCTTAGACGATGTGTCAGTTAAAGAAACCTCCGGCGTTACTGATATATTTTTATCTGGCCATGTTGGTTCTATTTGGCGCATAAAAGAGACAACTTGGGGGTATGTTGAAATTACCGGAGTTACTGACAACCTCCATGCTACAGCTTTAGTTAAAACGACGCTCGGTGGAACTGCCGCAGTAAAAACATGGCGGGAAGGCGCATGGTCTGGGGTCAGAGGGTATCCTACTTGCTGCACTTTCCATGAGGAAAGATTAGTTTTTACTGGCACTGCACATCAGCCGCAGACCATTTGGGGATCAAAATCGGGGGACTTTGAAAACTTTTCGCCAGAAGAGACGATCACTGATGCAGGCCCGTTCACCTATACTTTGGCTAGCGACCAGGTGAATATTATCAAGTGGCTTATCTCGTCCCGGGTGCTCATGGCGGGCACTTCGTCTGGTGAATGGAAAATCTCGGCTTCATCTGCAAATGCCCCAATAACTCCTACCGATATATCAGTAAGAAAAGATACCAGTTATGGAAGTTCCGGGATAAAACCGTTGGCTGTAGGCAACGTGGTGCTTTTTGTGCAGGGCCAGGGGCGGAAGGTACGCGAACTGACTTACTCGTATATTGATGACAGTTACGTTGCCCCGGATATGGCCTTAATT
>Ga0210028_1003037_pt1 | contig 12956 bp, 15 predicted proteins | sample CryGeymeta201513_FD_185468 | JGI IMG/M metagenome (GOLD analysis project Ga0210028, IMG submission 185468) | Groundwater microbial communities from Crystal Geyser aquifers in Utah, USA - Crystal Geyser metaG 2015-13 (SPAdes) (version 2) | ecosystem: Environmental > Aquatic > Deep subsurface >...
CTTTGCTCGCCGAAGTTCGGCGGGCGGAAACGCGGAGCGGAGCTAATCAAACATTTTTTGTTCAAAGTAGGTTCGAGCTTCGTTCAGTAATTGCGACCAGGTAATTCCCAGCGGACCGAGAAACATAAAATGATTTATTTGCTCGAAATAGTCTTAATAGTGCTGGTGGTTATTGTAGCGGGATGGATTCTTTTTGTGTATTTCTTCACCTGGCAGCTGGTGGCAACTTTTCTCAAGGGCGAAGCTCCTTTCGTTCCTACCAAAGCAGGGATATTGCCCAAAATTGCAGAAGCGATGAAACTCGAAGGAAACAGCATCCTTTATGATCTCGGATGCGGCGACGCGCGGGTGCTTGTAGCCTGCCATAAATTACAGCCCCAGGCTCAATACGTTGGTTTTGAGAAAAATATCATCCCCTATCTTTGGGCGAGGTTTCGGATATGGGCGGCGGGGCTCTCAAAAAATATCAGAGTTTACAAAAAAGATTTTTTCGAAGCCGATTTGTCGGGCGCGACACATGTTTTTTGTTATCTTGTTCCAAAACAGATGGAAAAGCTTGATCCGAAACTTGAAAAAGAATTAAAAAAGGGCAAAAGGGTAATTTCTTTGAGATTTCGTCTCCCGGACAAAATCCCTCAAAAAACAATTTCACTGGGTAATGAAAAGTTGTACATTTATGAATTTTAATTTGTAAAAAATATTATTATGAACACCAAAACCAAAATCGCGGGAATTGAGCTTGATTCCTGCATTCTCAATGCCTCTGGCCCAAAGGACGCGACAATGGAAGAGCTGGAGGCAATCGCCAATTCCGCATCAGCCGCGATTATGATGAAATCCTGCACGATTGAACCGCGAGAGGGCAATGAGGAACCGCGCCTGTATGTTTTTCCGGAAGGATGCTTTCAGTCAATGGGCCTTCCTAATCTCGGCTACAAAAAATATATCGGGTTTGCCCCACAGCTGAAAAAATTCAAAAAACCAATTATAGCCAGTCTCGCAGGATTTTCTAAAGACGACTATGTGACAATGGTCGAAGCGTTTCAAAGAAGCGAGGTAGACTTAATAGAAGTGAACTTATCTTGTCCTAACGTTGAAGGAAAGCCGATTGTAGGTTACGACTTTGAGCAAGCTGAAAAGCTGCTTAAGAGCTTTGTGGGCCTTGGCGAAAAACCTGTCGGCCTAAAGCTTCCAGCTTACTATGATATGAATCATTTTCAGCAAATGGCAAAACTGGTTCTAAAATATAACATTTCGTTCTTAACCTGTATCAACACGATTACCTCTCTCATAATAAATCCCGAAACGGAAGCAACCGTCATCAAACCCCGCAAGGGCATAGGGGGAGTATCAGGTACTTTTATCAAGCCATTCGGCCTTTCCAACGTCAGAATATTTTATGAATTGCTTGAAAATAAAGTTTCCATTATGGGTGTCGGCGGAATTTCGACGGGAACGGACGCTTTTGAGTATCTTCTCGCCGGCGCCGACGCGGTGCAAATTGCAACCACTTTCGAAAAGGAAGGTCCTGGATGCTTTGAAAGAATCAACAATGAAATGAAAGAAATTCTTAAGCGCAAGGGGTATAATTCGATTGAAAGTGCAAAAGGGAAATTGAAATATCTGTAACTTCCGCCGAGTATTATGAAATTATGAATAAATTTCTTTTCTTGCTGATCACAACTATAGTTGTGATTGCAACTCTCGTATTTTTTTTATCTTATGAAAATAGGAATAAAAGTCTTCAGAGCGACACTGTTGAGAAAAATAATATTAACGCCTCGGATAATGCGAATCAGAGTAGCAATTCAGCTGTTTCTCCCGGTGCCTCGTCAGTCGAGCAGTCTCCGGCGAATGCTTTCCAGCCTCCGCTTGATCGCGCCGGCGAGCGGGTGACCAAGAAAAAGTTCGGGCAATATATCACTCCCCAGAATTCCCCCGTCCAGCCGGAGAAATTTTCCGGCTATCACACGGGAACGGATTTCGAAATTTTTCCGGAGGAGCTCGATGCCGACGTTCCCGTGAAAGCGGTTTGCGACGGGAAATTGTTGTCAGCCCGAACAGCCAGCGGCTACGGCGGCCTTACTATCCAAAGCTGTGAGCTTGATAACGAGCCGATTACCGTTCTTTACGGGCATTTGAATATCGCGAGCGTCAAATTCAAAGCCGGCGATGAAATAAAGGCGGGAGATGTTCTTAGATCGCTTGGTGCGGATAAAAGCACTCAAACCGACGGCGAGAGAAAACATTTGCACTTGGGATTCCACAAAGGTTCGGCGATTGACATCCGCGGATATGTCAACTTAAAATCAGAACTTGGGAATTGGATTGATCCGTGTAGCATTGATCCAGTATGCAAGTGAATTGGTCTGAAGGAAAACATAAAACGGCGGCGTTTCGCCGTGTTTTTTTATTTATGCTATAATAGACGCAAGTAAAAATGTATCTATGGCCAAAAATGTCACCCGCACCGGTTCAGTGAGAAGGCGCGATCAGGTTTGGAATTCCAGAAACAAACGTTGGACAAAAAGAAAAACCGAAACCGGCCGTTTCATGGACCAGAAAGCGGACAAAAAACCGTTCCGGAGCGTGAGAAAAAAATAGAAAATAGTAAATAGCAAACAGAAAATATATTTTGTGCTTGATGTTGCGCGCGAGGCGGATAAATTTCTTCGGGTAAATAATTTTTTAGCGTAAGAAAATGAAAACCAACAACCAATCCGGGCGGGTGACGGCCCTCATAGTCATCCTGGCTTTAGTGTTCCTAATCGGCGCGCTTATCATTGCCGCCGTTTCCCGAAAGAAAATCAGTTCTCTAGTCCAGCCTTCGGGGGAAATATCAACTGAAAATATCTCGCGCGATCTGGCGACGCTCAAAAAATTCAAATCAGAAGAAGAATTCAAAAAATATCTTTCCCGCTCCGCTTCCACTTTTTCTTTCACGCTGGGCGGAAGAGGCGGCGGGCCGGTGGAAGCGCTTTCTGAATCTGATCAAGCGGCGCTTCCCAAGAGCAGTATGCCTCAAGGAACGGGCGCCTTGCTTGAAGCTCCCAGCCGTTTTTCCGAAACCAACATCCAGGTGGCTGGAATTGACGAGCCGGATATCGTGAAAACCGACGGAAAGGAAATTTATTTTTCGACAAATAAGAGGTTTGATTCAGTAATCAAACCAAAAAGCGATCAGGTAGGAATAATTCCCCCGCCCCGTGAGAGAAGCATCGTGAAAAATATCAGAGCTTTCCCGGTTGACGATCTGGAGCTCGACGCCGAGATCGCAAAAGGCGGAGAACTGCTTCTTGAAGGTAACATTCTTGTTGTCGTTCCTCAAAAATATTATTACTACGGCTCCGAAGAGCGCAAAATTTTCGGCTATGACGTGAGCAACCCAAGCGCGCCCAAAGAAAAATGGTCAGCGGAACTGAAAGGAAAAGCGCAGATTGAAGCAGTCCGCCTTTACGGAGACAAAATCTATGCCGTTATGTCGCACGCGGTGGACAGAAATCGTCCCTGCCCGATTGAAATTATGTCAGTCGGAGGCGTCACTCATTTAGCAAAATGCATGGATATCTATCACCCGGAAACGCTGGTTCCGGTTGATGTAACTTACTCGGTCAACGTTATTGACGCGGGGAGTGGAAAGCTCGAGGACACTCTGTCGTTCGTCGGCTCGTCCTCTGACTCGGTCGTCTATATGTCGGAAAAATCGCTCTATGTAACCTATTATTATCCCGGTGATTTCATCCGCTTCGCCCTTGATTTTTTTAAAGAGAACAAGGATCTCGTCAGCGAGCAGGTAATTCGGGACTTCGAAGGGCTCGAGAGCTATCAAATCGGGGCAAACGCCAAAACGACGGAGTATTATGATATTTTGGAGCGCCATTTTGCGGGAATGGACAGTGATGAGGAAATGAGAATCAAAAATGAATTGAGTAACAGGATGGACGGATATTTTGAGAAACACAAAAGAGACTTGGAGCGCACTGGCATTGTGAAAATCGGGATTCGGAATTTGGATCTCGAAGCGAGCGGCACCGTCACCGGAAAACCGCTCAATCAGTTTTCACTGGACGAATACAATGACAACCTGCGGGTGGCGATGACCGTCGGCAGCAACTGGTGGTGGTTCGGTTTTGGAGACGGAGGAGCGCGCCAAAGCGCCAACGGCATTTATGTTCTTGACGAGGATCTGCGCCTTCGGGGCGAACTCACTGACTTGGGGCTTGAGGAGAGGATTTATTCCGCCCGCTTCATCGAAGACAAGGGATATGTCGTCACTTTCAAACAGGTGGATCCGTTCTACGTTCTTGATCTTTCCGACCCGATGAATCCGGAGAAGAAAGGTGAACTCAAAATTCCGGGGTATTCTTCCTATTTGCATCCGATCGCGAAAAACAAGATTTTGGGGATCGGCGAGGAGAACAACAAAGTGAAGGTTTCTCTCTTTGACGTGAGCGATCCGGCGGATCCGACGGAACTCGCGAAATACAATCTCGACGAATACTATTCCGAAGTATCGCAGACTCATCACGCCTTTCTTCTCGACAAAAAACATCAAATCTTTTTTCTGCCGGGTTCAAAGGGCGGCTATATTTTCTCTTACGCCGGTGACAATTTGAGCCTCGCGAAAACCATTTCCGAAACGGCGGTCAAGCGGGCGATATACTTGAGTGATTATCTCTACGTTATCGGCGAAGACAAACTGATTGTTTTGAATGAAAAGGATTGGGAGAGAGTTGGGGAACTTGAGCTGTAATTTGCATTAAGATAAAAAAATGAAAAAAATAATCGCATTTCTTCTACTGGGAATTATTTTTGCGCCCGGCTTTGCTTTGGCAGACGGAGGAATGATTCATTTTGATCCGTATTCAGACCGCTGGGACTATTTCGACGAAACCAACCAGCAAGCTTTCATAAACTATGAAAACGGCGTGGAAAAAATGATTTTAAGCGTCGGAGTGGGCGACCTGAAAGAAGGAAAAACTATGTGGATTTTTCCCGTTCCGGCCGATCCAAATAAAGTGGCGGTGGACGTGATCACAAAACTTCCAATTCTTCGGGGGGAAGAAATTTCCGAAAAAGCTCAGTCAAACTTGGATAATGCCAAGAAATGGCTGCAAGCGACTCAAATATATACGATTCCCTTTACTTTTCTTTTCAGGAATACCTTATCAGCATCCAGTTTGTCACAAAGCACTGGTTTCTCAAATTCGTTAGGAGGAAGCCTTAAGAGTGCTCTAAAGCCGGACGTGATTGTCTATGAACATCTGGAGAAAGAAGGCATAACTTCGGAAACTGTCACGGCGCAAACGGCCCAAGGATTCAATGAATATTTTTCCAAAAAAGGCTTGAAGATTGAATCGAGTTCGATTCCAGTTCTCCAAAATTATATCGGAAAGGATTATTCATTTGTTGTTTCATGGATGGAGCAAAAGGAATTATTTCTTACAGATGATGAAATAACGAAAATAATCGATAGTGGACAATATAATTGCTTTTCTGGAGAAAAATGTTCCGAGGGAAGGATTCAAGTCTATGAATTAGTCCAAAATCTGAACAATAAATATCCGGGGTTTAGCGAAAAAAGCAGGCAGAATGATGCTCCGTATCATTGGAAATACTTACTTTCTAATAACGCATTGAATGATCTTAAGCAAGGAATTAAAGATCATCCAGAAATATTGCAGCTATTAAATAAGAGTCAAAAGGGTGTCTTCGTTTCCTTTCCAACCAATAAAATATATTTTCCTCTTATGCTGACCAGTGTCTATGGCAGCAAGATTGTGCCGGCAGAAATCAGGGTGATGGGCCATGTTACGCCGGAAGTATTTTCCAACATTGAAAGTTTCACGAAAACAGAATACTTCTGGGACGAAAGTATTCAATTTGACAAAGAGCTAAAAGCTTTTTATAACGGGCAAAGCCAGGATATAAAATATACCAAAGTTGATATTAACGCGCCGTCGAAGTTTTTTACGGATGATTTGTGGATCAAGAATGTTGCTCCAGTGAAAACTTTCTACCAGTCTTTTATTGCAAGGCAAATTCTGCTGGTGATATTATTCTTGATGGTATTTTGTTCAGTGATAACAGGAATGCTAATTGGCTGGCTACTTTTTAGAGAATGGCGGAACTGGGAAGGTATGAAAAAATTTGGCTTGATCGGACTTGCAAACTGCATGACGATTCTCGGCTTGATTTCCGTGATTTTGCCAACGAGAACTGCCAAGGATTCCGAAGATGCGATCTCTCTTGTTCAAGCGATAAGGGAAAGAGGTTATTATTGGAAGCGAAGAATATTATTGGGAGTCATGATTGTGGATTTTCCTTTTTTTATCATATCGCTTTTCATGCTGTTTTTTGTTATCCCCCAAATGCTTTCTTACGCATATTTATATAATGATTTCACTTTCGAAATGTTATTTTCTCCCATTCTTCTGATGGCATTTGTTCCAGTTATAATTTTCTTAGCTGCAGTTTTATTTGCCGAAAAAACAAAGAAAGAAGATAAGTACTTATTTGAAGAATTGAGACAAAAAAATTATTCATCCTGGACTTTTCAACCCAAAGACAGGCGAAAGATTTGGTTCATTTTGCTTTACTCAATCTTTTTCTTGATAATTTCTTGGACTATTGTAAAATTGTTTGTGCTTTCGGTTGGAGGTCAGATAATCAGTTCTGGGAACTCTGGAATTCAATTTTGATTTTGGAAGCAGTCAAGTATTGCTAATGCTAGATAAAGAAAATTGCGGCGAAAAAACCGACGAAGAACTAGTTGCCCTGACTCTCAAAAATCAGGATTTTTTTTCGTGCATTGTTGAGCGATATGAAGCCAAACTCACGCGCTATATCCGGCGAATTTCGGCGGCGACGCAGGAAGACGCGGAAGATCTCCTGCAGGAGATCTTTGTGAAGGTCTATCGTAACCTTTACGGTTTTGACCCAAGCCTCAAATTTTCGTCGTGGATATATCGCATTGCCCACAATCAGGTGATCAGTCAGTGGCGAAAGACAAAATCCCGCCCGCAGGTACTAAAATTTGAGGCCGATGAAGACTTTTTGAAGTTTATCGCGGCCGATGAGGACTTGGCGGGTAATATAGAGCGCAAATTCACCGGCGAGGAAGTGCGGGACGTCATTAGCAGACTGGACGGAAAATACAAAGAGGTTCTCGTACTGAAATTTTTGGAGGAAAAAGACTACAAGGAAATTTCCGATATTTTGCGAAAACCGCTGGGAACGGTGGCAACCCTTATCAACCGGGCGAAGAAGCAATTTGCGAAGGTTGTCAAAGAAAAAGAAATAAAGTTTTAGCTTTTATATTTTGATATGGAAAACAAGTTTAGCCAAAAAGTACTGGAAAAAATAAAGGAGGAAAAAATTGAACCAAAACCCCGCTGGCAGTTCTTGCTCAAAGATTATTTTATCTGGCTGACTTTTGGAATCTCTCTTTTGGTAGGCGGCTTGGCTTTTTGCGTGATGCTTTCGATTATCTTGGACAATGACTGGGATATTTATCGTTATCTTGAAATAAGCCCGCTTGAGCACTTTTTGATTTCCCTGCCTTATATTTGGATTTTGCTTCTGCTTCTATTTTTGGCGGTTGCTTACTATAATTATCGCTACACCAAAAAGGGGTACTGCTGCAATGCTTTTACGATTTTGGCTTTGAGCGTCTTCGGGAGCATTATACTGGGAACTTTCTTTCACGCTTTGGGATTGGGCGGCAAAATCGACCGGACTCTCTCGCGCAATTTTTCTTTCTATCAAAAGATTCATTGCTGCTGCCATCGCAAAGACATCTGGACGCAGCCGGAAAAAGGGCTTTTGGGAGGAAAAATAATCGGAATAAAAAATGTTTCCAATTTTGATCTTGAAGACTTCAGCGGATTCATTTGGCAAGTTGAAAAAAACGAGCAGACGCTTCTTCGCGGTCCGATCCTTGTTGAAATTGGAGAAGAAGTGAAATTAATCGGAAAGAAAAAGGAAGAAAAGGTCTTTCGTGCTTTTGAAATTCGTCCTTGGTGGAATCAAGAGGAGGAATAAAAAAACTATTCCAGGCCTTTTTTCTTTTCCTCGAATTCTTTTTTGTCAATTTCTCCCTTTGCGTATCTTGCCTTCAAAATATCCAGCGCTGATTTTTCTTCAGGCTTGCTTTCACTGCTTGTTTGACCCTGCTCGGCAAGCCATTTTGCCAGAACTGCAATTCCAGCAATCACCAGAATCCAAAACAAAAGCATAAAAATCCAGCCAAAGCCCAGCATTCCAAATCCGCCGCCGAAATTTCCCATCATTTTTTTGAGATTTAAAAATAAGCGTCTCTAAGATAGTACGCTTATCGTCTTTGTTTATTTTTACAAAGTTTAGCTGTTTGTTTCCTCAAAGCTTAGCTTTATTCATTCAAAACAGCAATTAATCGCCTTTTTCACCAGCTCGCCCAGTTTTCCCAAAAATCCGGTTTTTTTCTTGTCGTGAACATTCATCGCGTTCTCATCAATCTTTTTTATATCATCTGTCTTAATCAATTTCATATTGAGCCCCCAAAACAGCGAATAGCAGTCGTAGGCTTTTTCAAAAAGTTCCTCGGCCTCTTTTTTGTTGCCGATTTTATGTTGTTTCGTTCCCACTTCCATCAGTCTCATTGAAGTAGCCAGAAGATGCTTTGAGATACACCAGACTTCGCCCTCGTATTCTTTGATTATTTTTCGAAGCAGTTCTCCCCGCATAGCGCGCACTTCCTGAAGCATGTCATAGTATTCCGGCTTTCCGGTTTTCACGCCGGTGAAAAAGAAATGCTCCTCGATTGAGACAAGATTCATAATGGCGATTGAGATGTCCTGGTCGGAAGAAAGATCCATCTTGTCGGCCTTTTTCATTTCATCCACTTTTTGGATGAGGTCGTTGATTTTTTTCAATTTTTTATCGCTTGGTGAGTTTGTCATAGTTTTTTATTTACGAACTACGAATTTAGCGAAAATACGAAACTATAGCAAAATGTCAAATTAAATTTTCGTATTTCGTTTTATTCGTAATTCGTAAAGTTAGCATGTGAAATATAAAATAATACTGGCAAGAACAAGTGGCAGAATTGCCGCCACAATTTTCTGTCCCTTGAAATACGATTTACTCTCGTTTCTCTTTCGTAAGTAATTGTGTAAAATCACTCCCGAAAAAAATAATATTGTTCCTAAAATTATACCGAACAGTAACTTATCAACTCCGCAAAATTTGTTGTAAGGATGTCCAATCATGCCTTTCCACCAAAGCGGGCCAACGATTATCAAATAATATCCGAGCGCGATTAGGATATTTCGAGCCGCTTTTTTCCAAAGCTCGGCTTTTTCCTTGCTCGCTGACGCTCGCAATTCCTCAAAGCCAAGCTTTAAATTTCTTTTTTTGAGCCAGTTGATAGTCCAAATGATAAGCGAAACCGCGAGTCCCCCGATCCAGAGGCCGGAAATTGTATCGTCAATTCCCAGCCACTGGGCCAATCCCACTCCGGCGCCGACCGCGACCGTGCAGACAGGGCAGACAGCAAGTGCTGAGTATAAAGGGTATGCAAATATTATAAATAAAATGCTTATTTGCAGTAATTTTCTGTTTAACATCATCGTGAACTAAAATCTAAAAACTAAAAGCGAAAAATTACAGCTAAAAACTAAAAGCTTTTAAATATTAGTTGTTGCTTTTAGCTTTTCGATTTTCGTTTTTAGATATCTGCATTGTATCCCATCCCCCCAATTTTTAAAAGGGCTTGACAAGGTATTGCGCGTATTTTGGGGTATGGTATAATGCCAACAGGAGTAAAGACTAACATAAAAAAATGAAAATCTCAAAAAAGCGGGGATTATTTGGCATAGGGCGAAGGTTTGTTTTTACCTTGGCTCTTTTTCTTTTGGTCTTCGCCGCCGCGAGCGTGGTGAAAATCCAGGCGGCCGGAAATGTCACCGGTTGGCTTTGGGGAGGAAGTGAGGATGCGAACATTGGCGGTTCCCTGAACACTTGGCCTCCGGATGGAAATGAAACGGGAGTAGGGGAGGTTCGTATGAGTGGGAAAACCCAAGACGGTCTCTATGAGTATGGAGTAAATATCCCATCGAGCGACGGTCCAATTACAGGAGGTAATAATTATGCATGGAGTGAAAATATTGGTTGGGTTGATTTTGATGGAGTAACCGTGGCTACTGCAGGGGACGAGAGAAGATTATCTGGCCAAGCAAGAATTATTGCTATTAGGGATGCAGGTGTGAATGCCGGTGGTTGGCAAGGCTGGATAAAGTTGGCGGCAGATGGAACAGGCGCAGGTTGTGCAGGAAGCAGTGATTATAGTAATAGCGACCGATGCAATTATGGCGTAAAAATAGACTCAAGCGGAAATTTTTCCGGCTATGGCTGGAACGGGGAAGAGGGTTTAGCTGTGACAGCAACTCAAAAAAATATGGCGAACGGATCAGGTTGGATTAATTTCAAGGCGAAATATGAAAAGCCGTGTACGCCTCTTTGCGGCAGTGCTGTTAGCCAGACTTTTTGTGCGGGCGATCCAGGTCCAAGTTCAAATCTTTGCGCGCCTGATCAAGGAACCCCGTCGGCAGTTAGCGGCTCGGGTCCCTGGAGCTGGACCTGCGATTGCGGAGGCTCTTCAGTGCCCTGTACCGCTGGCGTAACATCTCCTGAAGACGGACAATGCGGCACCGCCGATGGAGGATCTTTTTGCTCAAGCACTCCGACCGACGCGGAATTATGCGCAGGAGGAACACATCCTTCGGTTTCCTTGTTAGATTTTGATTCATACGAAGTAACATGGACTTGCACAGGAGTCTGCAGTACCGTAAATGACACCTGTTCCGCCAAGGGCAAAAAAGCCTGCGGCTGGATTGAAACGAATCCGTAAGAAAAGTTTGACTTTGAGGAATCCGCCGATGAGGCGGAGGAAAAAGTCGAACTTTGGAAAATTTATTCAGAAATCAATAAGTTAATCATTCTCTTACTTACATGAACCAAAAAAAGAAAAAACAAGCCATGTATTGGCTCAAAGTCGCTATTATCGGCATCGCCCTCGGCTTCGGGCTTCAATTTGTCCGCGCCTGGACCGAACCGACAACGGCTCCGCCCAACGGCAATGTCGGCGCGCCGATAAATACAAGCTCAACGGCGCAGACAAAAGCGGGGGGATTTACGGCTGAAACTTTGACGGCCGCTACGGTGACGGGGACAACCCAGTTTTGCCTTGGTGCCAGCTGTATCACCGCCTGGCCGAGCGGAGGAACAGTGCCAGCACCTTACACGCCGCCGGCATGCGAGTGCTCTATCGCAGCAGCTTCGAGTTTTGAGTATTATCTGTATCCGGGTGTTTATCCCTGTGGCACGAGTTTTAGTACTGGGCCGTTCTGTACGGAAACATATACTTGCGTTAATAGTGTTTGGGCCTTAACTAGAGCGGCTGATCCTTGGTGCGCTGGTGGTTAGTGGGATTCGTAACCAAAATAAATCATTAGGAAACATTTAAACAAATTCTCGCGTCGATGGTTAAAACGATATTCCACTTCCTTAAGATACATCGGAAAATGATATTTGGAAACTCCCCGATAATTATACAAAATATGTTTTGCGTGTCTGGGCAATAACAAATTTTGAGGCAATGTGAGATTTTTAATAATTTTTAAACATCTAAACTATGACTAATTTTGAAAAAATAATCATCTCGTTAGTCGGTTTGCTGTTTATCGCTGTTTTGGCTTTCGGCTTGATTCTTTTGAGCCAGCAGAAAGCCATTCGGAATCTTGAAAACGGGACTACCGCGGGACAAGCGGTTCCCGGATCAGTTTCCCAAAACGCCAAGACAGCGATTAAAAGTCCGGGACTGACCAGCGTCATCAAGCAATTTTCCGGAGAAGTAACCGCTGTTTCCGGCAATGAACTTACAGTCAAGGCGGAATTGACTGATTTTTCCAAGCCCAAAAATCTGGAAAAGGTGAAAAATGTTAATAGAGAGTCGGGGCCTCTTAAAGCTGATGATTTCGAAATACTGGAAAAGAATATCACTGTCAAAACAGGTCCGACTACCGTCTGGGGAGACAACAAAAGCATGTTGGATGTCAAAGTCGGCAGCCGGGTAATTATTGTTGCCTACGGATCTCCTTATGAGTCTGATACTGTCATGGCCGAGAAGATAAGCATTGTGAGGGCGGAATAGCACTTCCCAACATCCAATGTTGGGAAATAAAGAAATAAAAAAATAGTCGCCTTATCGGCGATTAGCGCTTCCGAAAGTTCAACTTTAGGAATTTAGCGCTTCCCAACATTCAATGTCAGGAGAATAAAATAATAAAAAATAATATTTAAACAAAAATAACCATGGACATCGACACAACGCAAAAATCAAACCGCGCTCTCGCCATAATCGGCTTGTTGATTCTGGGTCTGATCGCGGGAGCCCTCGTCGCGGGACTTTACTATAAAGGAAAAGCAAAACAGGCCGAGACCGCCTGCGCGAAGCAGGCGGCGGATCTCAAGAAAAGCTCGACCTCCGGCATGCCGAATATCCCCAAAGTCCCCGTTCCATCGGAAGTCACCTCCATCTCCGGAACAGTCGAAAAAATCGAAGGCCAAACTATCACTCTCAAAGCTTTTTTCTTTGGTGAGCAAAAAACTTTTGCCGTGACAGCAGGAGACGCGACCAAAATCCAAAAAAGAGAAATGAAAAAAGAACTCCCCAAACCCGAAGAAGGAAAACCGATGGAGCCTTTCACCCTCACCGATGCCAAGTTGGGAGACATCCGCCAAGGCGACAACCTGAATGTCGAAGCCAGCGAGAACATCAAAGACAAAACCAGCTTCGTTGCCAAAACCATATATATTGAAAGGCTCTAGACTAGCATGCTCATGGTATAATACCATAAAACATGCTTAAAGACGCCAAAATTTCAACTTATAGGATTGAAAAAATTATCAAGCACTTT